>JACCEA012482317.1_pt1 | contig 32705 bp, 31 predicted proteins | sample 7449851 | NCBI WGS metagenome assembly JACCEA01 (sample SAMN15323453, study PRJNA562643) | freshwater metagenome | isolation source: river surface water | place: USA:Blue River Watershed | collected 2017-08-18 | reverse complement strand
TACGGATTTTGGGTTGCATCTGAAAACAGGAAAAAAGCAAAGTTCTTTCTTTGGTTGAGTGTGTTGAATAATTTAGGAATTTTAGCCATTTTCAAATATTACAACTTCTTTGCTGAACAATTTCAATTCGGATTATCTACTTTAGGATTCAATATTCAACCTGATTTCCTCGATGTTGCGTTGCCCGTCGGTATATCATTTTATACGTTTCATGGGATGTCTTACGTTTTTGATATCTACAATAAAAAACAGCACCCCATAAAAAACTTTTTGGATTACGGAGTATTTGTTAGCTTTTTCCCTCTTTTAGTGGCAGGACCGATAGAAAGAGCATCTCACTTATTACCTCAGGTTCAGAAAAAACGGACATTTCAATATTCTGAAGCTGTAATAGGCCTTCGATTAATGCTTTGGGGAATGTTTAAAAAAGTGGTTATAGCAGACAATGCCGCCCATTTCGCCAATCCAATCTTTGAAAATTACACCGCGCATAGTAATCTGACCATGTGCATGGGTATTATATTATTTACAATTCAGATTTACGGGGATTTTTCTGGATACTCAGATATTGCTTTAGGAACTGCTAGATTGTTTGGATTTAGGCTATTGGATAATTTCCGATTCCCGTATTTTGCAACCAGTGTATCTGATTTCTGGAAACGATGGCATATTAGTCTATCAAGTTGGTTCCGAGACTACCTATACTTCCCTCTCGGTGGATCAAAAAAGGGACTTATCATCACAATACGAAATACATTTATTATTTTCCTAGTAAGTGGTTTTTGGCACGGAGCAAGTTGGAATTTTATTTTATGGGGATTTTTACATGCTTTGGGCTTCTTACCTGATTTAATTATTAAGCACACCAATAAAAATCTATTTAAAATACCTAAAATTTTAAGCTGGCTATTTACTATGATTTTTGTAATGTTCGGTTGGTTACTATTTAGAATGACCAATTTAAACGAGCTAGGTCAAATTGTTCAAACGCTATTTACAGAATCAAGCTATTTACAATTAACCCTATCGCTTGATAATTCCGACAAATTAACCATGCTCCATTTTGCGTTAGCCTGTGTGTTATTATTTGTAATGGAATATTTGAGTAACGATTCTGTTATTTCTGTAGGATTTATTGATAGATTCCGAAACAAATTATTGCGTTACACATTCTATTTTATGTTGTTATTCCTCGTGGTTTATCTAAAAGGTTCACAAGCCGATTTTATTTATTTCGCTTTCTAAATATATGAAAAAGTTAATTCTACATATTGCCATATTTTTGCTTGTTTTTTCCTCGATCATTTCAATATTTGTTGGGATTTATACAAAACAAATACAGAATCAATTTTCGAAAAAATCTAAAATCAAATACCTATTTCTTGGAGATTCTCATGTTCAAAATGGGATAAACCCAAGTGTAATCCCCAATAGCATGAACTTTGCTTCTTCTGGAGAGTCCTATTTCAATATTTATCAAAAACTGCAATATATCGCTGCTCATTCCGAAATTGAAACTGTGGTAATCCCAGTTGGTATTCATAATTTCTCCAAACAAATCGATACACTTTGGATTCTAAATGAAACCAATTTCATATCTAAAATCTCTGATATCTACCCAATTGTGAAATTTTCAGATTTGAAATCAGAAATTAATCATTTAAACTTCTCAAACACCACGTATGTTGATGTTGTAGATAATTCGGTATATCAATCCATTTATGGTTTAGAATATTTTTTACTAAATAGAAAGCCGGCTTATGTTGGGGGATTTACTGCCCATAACGGAAGCTTCGAAGTAAACAAGTCAATTTCAATAAAGGAATCTTTTATACTTTCCTCAAAAAATACTTCTACCCATCAATTGAGAAATTTTAACAAAATTCTAGCGTTTTGCAAAGAACAGAATATAAAAATTACATTGATTGCAATTCCAGTATATCAATCCGAAAAAAACAACCTAGATTCATTTATCAACTCATTTCACCTTCAAGGATATGATTTTAACTATTTAAATCATTTAAACTTAATTAATGACAACACCCTTTTCAAGGATCCAAATCATCTGAACAATAAAGGCAGTAAATATTACTCAAAGTACTTGAATTCCATTTTGACCAAATAAAAAAGGGAGGTAATCCTCCCTTTTGCTAATTCATGTTTATTATTTAAAAACCCTCCTACTTTCCGTACTCCCCCTTAAACCAATCAAAAGTTATCTTGATTCCATCCCGCAGTCTAAACTGAGGATCGTATCCGAACAGCTTTCTCGCTTTTTCAATCGATGCCAAACTGTGTGGTATATCACCTGCTCTTGGAGGACCAAAGGTCGGTTTTACATCCGTACCCGCCGCAGTTGCAATGGCATCCCATAATTCCACTAAATCCGTACGATCTCCCACCGCAATGTTCACCACTTCGTGTTTTTCCAACCCCTCCGTGTCTAACATCGCTTTTATGTTGGCTTGCAAGGCGTTTTCAACGAAAGTAAAATCTCTGGAATTGGTTCCATCTCCATTGATTTTGGGGGATGTTCCTTCAATCGCCGCCTTCATAAATAACGGAATTACCGCAGCATACGGATTGTTCGGGTTTTGTTTGGGACCAAATATATTGAAATACCTCAATCCCACCGTGTGAAGGCCGTAAACGCGACTAAATACATCACCGTACAACTCATTCACCCACTTCGTTACTGCATAAGGCGACAAAGGTTTACCCTCGTTTCCTTCCATTTTTGGAAGCTCTTTACTATCACCAAAACTTGAAGAACTTGCAGCATACACCATTCTTTTTAATGTGGGGGATTCTTTAGCAGCTACCAGCATGTTCAGGTGTCCACCGATATTCACATCATTCGATGTAATGGGATCTTCCACCGAACGTGGCACGGAGCCTAGCGCAGCTTGGTGACTGATATAATCCATACCTTCCACTGCTTTTTTACATGTATCCAAGTCACGGATATCACCCTCAATAAATTCAAAATTGGGGAATCCTACAAATCCCTCAATGTTTGAATAATATCCATTGGATAAGTTATCAAGTACTCGAATGTGTTTTGCTCCCAAATTCAACAGCAATTCCACCATATTGGAACCAATAAACCCGGCTCCACCGGTAATCAAAAAACTGCTCTGGGAAATTTTATCTTTAAATTGATTCATTTCTTAAATATTCTATTCAGCATTTCAAAAATGCGCTCAAATTCATCCTCTCTTAGATTACTGCCACTGGGCAAGCACAAACCCTTTTCAAATAGCTCCACGCAGACACCTGTGCCGAAAAATTCACTTCCCTCGAAAACAGGTTGTAAGTGCATAGGTTTCCAAAGCGGACGACATTCGATATTTTCCTTTTCCATCTCCAGACGAACATACTCGCGATCAATTCCTCCCGTTTTACTTGGTTCGATAATTACGGATGTCAACCAAAAATTGGAATAAAAACCAGAATTGGGTTCTCTTTGCAATTCAACGCCTTCAACATCAGCAAAAAAATCGCGATAGCGCTGATTATTGGCCCGTCTTTGAGCAACACGATCATTCAAAACCTCCATCTGACCGCGACCAATTCCCGCAACTATATTACTCATTCTGTAATTGTAACCGATTTGAGAATGTTGGTAATGTGGCGCATTATCACGCGCTTGCGTACTTAGGAAACGCGCTTTTTCAACGTATTCATTATTGCTTGAAACCAATGCTCCACCACCTGAAGTGGTAATAATTTTATTTCCATTGAAACTCAAAGCCGACATCACGCCAAACGTACCGCACATTTTGCCGTTGTAAGAAGACCCCAATGCTTCTGCGGCATCTTCAACGATGGGGATGCCCGATTCTCTTGAAATCGACTCTAACTCATCCATTTTCGCAGGCATTCCATACAAATGAACGGGCATGATGGCACGGATATACCCTTTATTTCCCTGTGGATCTTTTTTTCCGGGGATACCATATCCTTTTAAAACCAATGCATCAATCGCTTCTTTCAGCGCAATGGGATCCATATTCCAAGTATCGTGTTCTGAATCTACGAATGCAATTTTTGCACCTTGATACACAACAGGATTTGTGGTTCCACAAAACGTAAAACTTTGCACCAACACCACATCATTAGGTGTAACCCCTAGCATTACCAATGCCAAATGCAATGCAGCTGTTCCCGATGTTAAAGCAGCAGTATAATATTCATTCGACTCTTTCGATCTAACAAAATAAGAAAGATCGTTTTCAAAGCCCGTAACATTCGGACCCAATGGAGCCACCCAATTGGTATCGAAAGCCTCATTTACATATTTTCGCTCTCCACCACCCATGTGCGGAGATGATAACCAGATTTTATCCATTGAAATTATAAATTAATTTTCTGAAAAATTTGATAAAATACTATCTTGAGTTAGTAGCTCAGAACCCAAATATTGTATTCCATGTCCTGGGAAAACCATTACATCTTTTTTAATTAATGATTGTATTAATGATAATGATTCCATGTTTTGAATTCTATTTCCACCTTTTAACTTAGTTACTACTGGAATAAAAGGAATATATGAATCCCCTGTAAAAAGATTCCCGCCTACACTATATGTAACAGATCCCAAATAATGACCTGGCGTAAAAAATACTTTTAACTTATCTATATTTAAAATTATTATTTCCTCATTATTTTTCAATAAATATTCTTGAAATTCTTCTAGAAAAACAGAAAAATCATAATAATAAGATAGATTAAGCTTAGTATTTCTAATGCAATCTAATGTATGTGAATGTGCATATACTTTACATTTCGGAAAATCAGTAATTAACTCTTTAATTCCAAAAATGTGATCATAATGGCCATGTGTAAGAAAAAGTTGGTCAATTATTAACTTCGACTCAAATATATATTTTCTAAGCTCAGAATATTCACCAATATCAATAAGCACGGCGTTATTGGTATTTTTCCTGGTGATTAAATATGCGTTAGAAGTGAATTTTTTATTTTGAAAGGTTGTAACTTTCAACTTTGTAAAAAATCAACTATATCTTTAATAGTGACAAAATCATTCAACTGTTCTGCTGTAAGCTTTTTCGAAAATTCGTCATCACTTAATACAATTAACGATAGCTTGGCCATTGAATCAAATTCATCAATTGAGTTCAACTCCATTTCTAAAGTTAAGGAACCTGCCTCAACTTCTAACAAATCTTCGATTTGATCTAAAATTTCTTTTTGTGTCATTATTATAATTTTAATTTAATTTATTCTTTTTAAGAAGCCAGCTTTCCTCCATCAACTGGTAAACAAGTACCTGTAATCATTCTAGAAGAATCCGACAATAAAAATATTACAGCATTTGCAATATCTTGTGGTTCACATATACCTAAAACTTGTCTTTCTTTGATTTTTTGCAAACTTTGTTCACCTCCGGGCAAGTTCACTAAATCAGAAACCATTTTAGATTCTGTAGCACCAGGTGCAACAGTATTAATTCTAATACCTTTGTCAGCCAGTTCAATTGCTAAACATTTGACTGCGGCATTCATTGCGGCCTTAGACGCACAATATGCTGTTTTTGTTGCATTCCCTTGAAATGCGCCTATTGCCGAAATACCAACTATGTTAAGTTCTACATTTCGTAAGCTGATATGAGAAAAACATCTAATTAACTCAATAAAAGAATTAAAATTTATATTGAATACTTTGGTTAAAAAATCTGGTGTTGTAAGCTTTATTGGTCTTACTTCTGCGATACCCGCAGCATGCACAATTCCATCAATTTTTAGTCCGAGTTTAATTATGTCTTTAGAAAACCCAAGAATTTCTCCAATATTTCCTAAATCCATTTGAAAACCAATATGTTGAGTTCCATTCAACTTGTTTTCAATAAAATCATTAATTTTCAATAAATCTCTACCAGGTAAAATTAACCTAGCGCCTAATTCATCCAGCTTCTGAGCAATTGCCCCACCAATTGAACCTGTAACTCCTGTAACAATGTATATCTTGCCCTCCATATTAACTCAATGAATATCCACCATCTAATTTTATTAATGAACCAGTCATGGTCTTAACATGGTCTGAAAGCAAAAATAATGTTAATTGTGCTAATTCTGCGGGAGAAGACATACCTAAATCCTGATTACCTGAATCATCATTTCCAACATTAAACATGTTTCTAACATGTTCATAATTTAAATCTGATGTTAGAGCACCCTTAAGTATTGCGTTTACTCGGATTTTCTTCGAAGAAAGTTCTGTTGCCAAGTTTAAAACGGCCGAATTTAAAGCAGATTTTGAAATACCATAGGCCAATTTCGTTTTTAATCCCATTAGACTACTAATGGAGGAATAGGCAACAATACTACTTCCACCTTTTATCAACTTGAGTTTATCTAAAAGTCTAATCAACTCAACAAAAGTCAAGCAATTAACCTCCATTAATTTCGATGTAATTGTTGGTTTATTAAAACCCAAAGGGCGAAGTGAGCCCAATGAAAGTCCAAATATTACACCATCAAACGTTGCAATATCCTCAAAGTTTTCACGAATAAATTTTTCGTATGAAAACACATCCTCCAAGCTCTCCATTTGCAATTTTACTACTTCTGAAGAGAAAATATTTAGTTTTAATAATTCCTCCGATTTATTAACAAAAACGAACTCACCGCAACTTTCTAAAAAGTGTGGTATCAATTCATTCAATAAAAAAAAATCGCCACCCCAGAATAGTATTTTCTTGCCTTTCAAATCCATTATTTAGCCTGCAATTCTTTACACATTTTATAAATTGCTTCTGCTGAATTAAAATTTTCTGGTCGTAATTCTGTTACACGAATAGAAATCTCGAATAAATCATTTAATTCAGAAACGATAGATACAATATCGAATGAGTCCAATAAGCCATCATCTACCAAATTCTGCTCAGTTTTAAAATCAATGTCAGGTCTAATTTCTTGCAATACTTTTAATAATTCTTCCATTTTAGTGTTTTATTAATGATAATGAATATTTATTTAAATTTTTAAAACCAAATTTGTTGTACATCTTTTCTGCAACTATATTATCTCTAACCACCCAATGATTAAAAGTTTTTATTCCTTTAATCAAATTATAATTCAAATAATAATCAACAAGTAAATTTCCAAATCCAAAACCACTAAATTCCCGGAAAACAACTATATGACCAATCCAAGATACATTGTTTTTTATATAAAATCTTAAAAAACCTGCTAATTCTGAATTTTTAAACACTCCCAATATTAATCCATTTTTAATGCAATCTTCAACCTGATCTTTTGTAAGTTGATCTCCTGTGTAATAATCAAAGGCATTTTTAATTCCTTCCTCAATTGATTCCGATAGTTCGGTTTGTGTTATAACTTCAATCCTTGAACCATTCAAGTGCACATTTTTTTCAGAATATTCTTCGATTAACCTCAAATTCAATCCCATTAAATAGCGCAATATATGTTCTTTAAAACCTATTTTTCTTAAGAATTCAATTTCAAATTCTGGTGGATTTGGACCTCTAAAAGGCAATTCAAGTACTAATGGCAAGTCATTTTTTAGATCAAAAAATCCAGCGTTTTCCTTTATATAATAATAAAAGTTTAAAAACTCAAAGTGCTCATTTTTAACAATTAGAAACAATACACTTTCCTCTGAAATATAAAATAGTCGACTTTTTAAAATTAAATTATCAAAGTCACTTCCTAGCAAAAAGCAATTAGTTTTGTATTTCTGACCATCAAATTTAGCAATCAATTCATCCAATTGAATTTTGCTTTCAATTTTCTTCATTCAATAATAATTTAATTGCTTTTCGATCAACTTTACTGTTTGCGTTTAATGGCATTTCTTTAATATATTCAAACCTTGTTGGATACATATATTTTGGAATTGATTTAGATAATTCCTTGATAAATTCAGAAGGTTCTATTTGGGTTTCTGAAGAGTAAAATAATACAATTTTGGAATTAACATCATCATAAATACATGCAACATGTTCAACTTGAATCAACCCATAGGCCGCTGCCTCAATTTCACCTAACTCTATTCTATTGCCTTGATGTTTTATTTGAAAATCCTTTCTACCAATGAATTCAATTTCACCAAATTCATTGATTTTTACATAATCACCCGTTTTATAAAGTATATCTCTGAAATTATTATGCAAAGGATTCTGAATAAACGCATTATTAGTTTGTTCCGGATTATTATAATAGCCTAGAGCGATACCTGTACCCTTGACAGCTAATTCTCCTTCCTTTCCATTAATTACTATTTTGTTGTTTTCATCTAACAAAAAAACCTCTTTATTATCACAATGATGTCCAATTGGAATGACATCCGAATCCTGAAAATCCCTATTCACTAAATAATACGTACTATCAACTGTTACTTCAGTTGGTCCATATAGATTAATGAAATTACAGTTCGTAAAAGCTTTTTTCCAAATATTCAAATGCTTTCCAAACATTGCTTCCCCTGCAAAAAACACTCTCCTGAGAGAATCCAATTTTAATTCATCTAAAATACCGCTCTTGGCAACCAAAACGACCGCTGATGTAGCCCATAGTATGGTTGTAATTCGATTTTCAATTAAAACATCAGAGAGAAGTTTGGGGAAAGAAAAACACTTTTGTGGAATAATAAAAAGTGTAGAACCGGTCATTAATGATATATAAATATCTTTAACAGAAGCATCAAAATAAAATGGTGTCTGATTACCTATGATATCGCTTGAATTAAAATCAAAAGTTTTAACCAACCAATTTGCCAAGTCTAGAACCGATCTATGCGCTATTAATACAGCTTTTGGAATTCCAGTAGAGCCTGATGTGAATATTGCATATGCTGGGTCAACATCTAATGCTTTTTCTCTAATATTCCACAAATTATAATCATCTGATTGACTACTAACCAATTGTTTATAGTCGAAATAACTAATCTGATTATCCAGCTGATCTACAAGTGATTTTTCATATTCATTAAACCCAATAACAGCAACAGGATTTAACACAGAAACAATTACTTTTAATCTTTCAATTGGCGTTTTGGAATCTACAGGGACATAAAAATTTCTAGTGTACAATACACCCATGAAAGATATTATACTTTCAACTCTTCTATCAACAAAAACAATAATTGGTTGGGAATAATGTGCATTACCTATGCTAAGTAAATGGGAACCAATTTTTTTTGCCTCATTCAAATAATCAGAAAATGTTACTTCTCTTTTTTCATCTTTTAGAGCAACGTTATTTGGAAAGTTGCATGCTGTTTCTTCTAATAACTGAAGTATGTTTTTTTTCATTTTACTATTCCAGCGTAAAGTTCATTTGGATCGTTTACTATTCCCTCTTCAAAAATTGTATCATCTTCGATAATTGGATATATATACTTCGTTTCGATTTGTGCTGAAAAAACACCAAGGGATACACCAATTCCAAATCCACAAAAAAGTGTATTTATAGTAGTGTTTAAATTATCATTTCCATATTTATCAATTAAAGAAATAAGAGGTGAAGCTCCTGATGTATTACCATACTTGTGAAGACTTAATGGCATTTTATCCATGGGGATTGCAACTTTTTTCGCAATTTGTTTAAGAATATACAAATTCGCTTGGTGAAAGGCAAAAGTGTCATAATCATCCACAGTAGTATTAGTTTTCTCAAAAAACTCTTTCAATAAATGTGGAACATCAAAAATAGTAAATGTAAAAACAGCAGTACCTTGTATAAATGAGTTGTACAATGTTCTTTTGTTACCATCTTTACAGTCAAAAACTGTTTCCGGTGGATTTAAGTTTCTATATCCTCCACCTGGAACAATCATATACCTATATCCATTTCCGTCAGATTTTAAAATAGCATTCATTTCATAATCCTCCTCCGTTTTTTCCAAAAGAATTGCAGCTCCTGCTTCTCCAAACAACATTATTGAAGACCTATCAGTAGGATAAACAGACTTTCCTGCAGTATCACCAGTAATTAATAATGCTTTATTTATATCTGATGATTGCATCATTGAACTTAGAACTTGTACTCCATATACAAGAGACGAACATCCTAAACTAATATCAAATACAGCTGCATTTTGAGGAATTCCCAGTCTTTTTTGTAAAATAAATGCTGTTGCTGGTCTGCGATAATCTGGACTATGAGAAGCGACAACAATCGCACCAATTTCAGCTGGATCAATTCCACGTTCTTTTAATATTTTCTGGGCTGCAGTAAATCCCAAATCACTGGTTGTTTGATGTTTTGATGTTCTTCGTGTTTCCTCTATACCTGTTTGTTCAATGAACTTGCTTACTTCAGCTTCTCCAAAAAGACTATTATACTGTGTTGTTTTTTCAACGTTACTAGGAACAGCCGCTGCAATTCCTCCAATTTTGATATTTTTAAACTTAAATACTGCCATATTAAAACTTCATTTTTTGTGCGGGATTTCCCATTACCTTAGTTTCAGGCTTTACATTTGAAATTACCATTGATCCCATAGCAACGTTTGCCCATGCTCCTATTTTTTTTCCAGGAGCTATACAAGTATTACTACCAATAAACGAACCTTCTCCAAGTAATACATGTCCATTTATAGAACAATTTCCAGTAATTGTACAATAATCCTCCACAACTGCATCATGACCAACTCCAGAACCCAAAAGTGTTACAAAATTACCAATTTTTACATTTGGCGATACTTTTGCAAATGGTGTTATTACCACCCCTTTGCCAACATCACTAAAACTACCAATTATTGCCGTCGGATGAATAATGTTTTCAAACTTTGCACCTTTTTCCTCTAACAAAGTAACTATAAGTTTCTTTACTTTAGGTAATGCAATTGCTAACACTAATCGGTCATTTTCATCCAATTTATAATCTTTAATTGAGTCAATAATTATTACATCACATGGAATACCATCTAGTGCCGCTAAATTATCATCTATAAAACCCTTTACAAAATAATTTGCTCCAGATTTGTTGCAATCCTCTATCCATTGCAAAACTTCACGACCGAAGCCAGAAGCACCTACTATTACTAAGTTAATTTGTTCCATCAAATGTTTCAACTGTTCTTGTTTCACTCATGTTAATATCATTACTTTTTAATACTTTTAATATTGTTTTAAACAAGATTAAAATGTCCAATTTAAAAGATAAATTATTTATATAAAATAAATCCAACTCAAACTTTTCCTTCCAACTTATTAAATTTCTTCCGTTTATTTGAGCCCAACCAGTGATTCCTGGTCGAACATTATGTCTTAACTTTTGCTCATCTGTATATATATCAAGGTACTGAACCAATAAAGGTCTAGGCCCCACCAATGACATATCTCCTTTAATAACATTTAATAGTTGTGGAATCTCGTCGAGTGAATACTTCCTAACAAAAGAACCTATTGGGGTAATTCTTTGAATAGATGGAAGTAAATTACCAAACTCATTTCTTTTGTCATTCATGGTTTTAAATTTTATTACTTTAAAAATTCGCTCATTTTTACCAGGTCTTTCTTGCAGAAAAAACGCCTTTCCATTATTACTGATAATTAACCCAATTAATACCACGATAAAAAATGGAAATAATATCGCAAAAGCAATTAAACTTAATGTTAAATCAATAAACCTCTTAAAAAAATTATTGTACACCACTGTAATATTTAATTAATGTAAAGTTCTTCGAGCCCTTTCCAAATTATTGAATTTTCGAAGTTCTTAGACCAAATTATTCCATTTCGACCGTACTCATTTCTCAATGATTCATTTTCCAATAATTTTTCCATTGCCAATGAAACAGAATGTGAATCTTTTATTGGCACCAACAATCCGTTAAAATTATTACTTACAGCGTCCCTAGTTCCTGTTCCGAAAGTACTTATTACCGGTATTCCAAGTGCAGCAGCTTGAACTAACACATTTCCAAACCCTTCCCACCAAGCAGGTAAAACAAATACATCCATTATACTCAGATGTAAACTCACATCATCCGTTCTTCCTGGCCAAATGATTGCAGGATGCGTTTTGATCTTTTCAATAATACTTTCATCTCTAATTTGGGATTCTTCGATGGGTCCAACAATTAATAATCGAATATTATTATATTTAGAATAGAGCAAATCAAATGCATCATATAATTCTGCAATTCCTTTTCTTTCAATTATTCTACCTAAAAAACCAAATGTAAAATAACCAGTCAGGTTTAACTTTTCCCTTAGTTTATCTTTTTCAATTTGAGAAATAGAATTGGAATTAAAAATACTTAGATCGAACCCATTACTACTTCCTAAATGAATAATGTGTGTCTTTTTTAATGGAAATATTCCATCTTGCACTCCAAGATCTCGAACAGAACCACTAATACACAATACATCTGTTGAACAAAATACTGTAATCTTTTCCATGATTATCAGAATTCTTCTGAGAATTCCTTGTTCATGTTCATATCTCAAACCCCTACAAGTGTATATTCTTTTTTTAACACCAATAAGTTTAGCTGCTATCATTCCTAAAAGTGCAACTTTAGGTGTTCCAAGATTTACTATATCCGGTTTAACTCTATTTAATATGCCAATTATTTTAAAAAGTGATTTAACATCTTTAAAGATGCTAATTTCTCTTTCTATTTCAACAGATAACAATTCACAATCTTCTTTTCTGCAATAATTTAGAGACCTTTCAGATTCGGGTGATAACAAAAACGTTTTGTATCCCTTATTGTTAAAATAACTCATCTGGCCTTGTAAAAGGCCTACACTACCAGCTGCAGTAATTCCTATAATTAACTTTTTTTTACCTGACATATTTATACCGATTCAGCTCTATAACTCTCTAATTGACCCAGATTAAAATAATTTAAAACATTGTGAAATTGGACATCATTTCCTCCATCGATTACATTAACGTTTACGAGTTTTTCCAGTTGACTGTGTTTAACAGTAATTGGATCTTTATTGTATAAATTGTTTGTTACAACTTTCTTGCTTGCTATGATAGTTTGTATCTTTAACCAAAGATCGTCCGCATGAGGAATTAACTGCTTTATCAATTTTTCATTGGAAAATGCAACGTCAAAGTCTCCCTTTTCATAGAGTGTTCCAAACCCTCCTGTTTGTACTGTTAAATATGAAGGCTCGATTTCAGTAACATTATGGCCCCATTTGGAATACGGTAATATTTTTCCACTTGCTGAAAATTTTATTTTGTGTGCGCGATTAGTTGCTACACAATCTGGAAAAGCCTGCTTTAAAATTATTAAATTTTCAATTAGACGATTATCATAGTATATATCGTCATCTACAGTTATTACATAATCATTTTCTATATTTTCGAATGCATATAAATATTTCTTATGTGATTTCAAATCGTCTTCGACAAACCTTATTTCTAATCCTCGGTTTTTTTGCTCTACCAATTTTTTGGGTAACACTATATGATCAAATTGAGATTGTGATAACCATATAATAATTCGATCAGGTTTATATGTCTGTCTGAATAAACATTCAATTGGTATCCAGACATCTTCAATTCTACCTGGAAAAGATGTTAATGAAACTATTATCTTGTGTTCACGACTTTCAAAGTTTAATCCATAATTGTGTTTATTTTTCGTTCTATCAAAATACGTTGGAATAAAAAGGTCAAGCGTTTTTTTTATCAGAGAAGCAACAATTCTGTTTGTGATTTTTGTCAAAATACCAAATCGACTATCACTTGGCAATAAAAAATATAATCTTAATATTAAATTCATCTAGTTTATCTCCATGAAATTTAAAATTAATTTGGAAACTACATCTGTAGAAAAATCCAACGTTTTAAGTTTTGCTTGTTCACCAATATTATTTGCTTTTAATTCATTTTTAATTAACCCCTTAACTGCCTTTGCTAGTTCTGTATATGTTCTTTCAAAAACAACAACTCCATTTATGTTATTTTGAATAATATCTTCATATGGTATATCTGAAAAGCAAATAGACGGTAAACCAAACGACATAGCTTCTATCAATGAATTAGGAAAACCTTCAACAATTGACGGGATAATATAAATTCCAGCGGTTTGATAAAGATTAGCAACATCAGTAACTTTACCTAAAAATTCAATATTCTCATTCAAGTATAATTCTTTCGCTAAATTTATCATTTTTATTAGCAATGGACCATCACCGGCCATTACTAGTTTCCAATCCGGGAACTCTTTATGAATAATTGCAAATGATCTTATTAAAATCTCAGGATCTTTTTCCCAAGCAAACCTGCCAACATATAACAATTTCTTGTTTTTAAGTTGCTCTAATTCCAGTTTCCGCTTTAAATCGGGAAGAGCATTGGGAATTATCATTATGTTTAACTTTTCACCGAATTGTCTTCTTTTATAATCAGCGGCTCTCGTGGTTTGAGCTATAAATCCTGCCGATTTTGGATACAACCAACTTTTTAAAACTCGTATTGGCCACTTAAATTTGTAATCTGGTATCGTTCGATCAGAAATAAACACTCTATGATTCGTGTTAAACAAAGCAAGTAGTGTTATTGGACTAAACAAGTCTCCATATACCAATACTTGATCTGGATGAATAGTATCAACTTTTTTTCTAATATATCCCAATAATCTTGGATAAAAAAGAAACTTATTCATTACAGAACCGTCTCTTTTAAAATTAGGTTTATGAATTTCAATTCCCTTTTCCAGTTCATAAAATTCGTGTCCTTTTAAGCAAAGAATATAATCGACTTTATGACCCAAATGATAGAAATGATTTGCCAAAGTGACCAGAGCACGTTCAATACCTCCCATTTTTAAAGAAGGAGAAATGATACAGATTTTAGCCATTTCTATATAATTCTATTAACTCTGCAGAATTCAAAAACTGGATATCTGGCCATTTTTTTAATACTTTAAACAACAATTCATCTAATTGCTCCAGTGTGTTTTCGCGGTTTTCAACTGACAACCCTCCAACATAATTAATTCGATGTGTACCGATTACTGCAGGTTTACCCCATTTAAAAGCAATTTGAATACTCTCTAGTGCTTTCTCTACCCAGTTCAATTTCTTGTTCAAAGAAGGTTCGAATAACCCATTTCGAATTGTATATCGTTGATCATATTTGTTGTTTTTTCCCATGGATCTCCAGGTGCGTTTGAGAACACCATTTGTGTTTTTTTGTTGAATGGACGATCCCTGAATACCATATATTCCATTTTTATGAAATACCCCTTCAATTGCATCATTCCACACATAACAAGGTGCAATACTCGTTTGCGAACTAAAACCAAATACTTCCTTGAATAAGTTTAATCCGTCAGTTACACTTTTTTCGATTTCATCCAGTTCCGCTTGAGACAAATAATCGTAAGTAGCCATTAAATTTTTTCGCTGATTTATGGACGAATTATCATCAACTGAAAAACATTTTAATTCAAAAGCCCTTAGAAAAATTGCATCTCCTGTACGTAGTTTTTCCATCCACTTACGAACGTTCAAATGCTCTTTGGCATGGAACTGAGGATAGATGAAATTTTGTTGTATTCCATCCTTAAGCGTCTTAAATGTGTCTTCGTGAGGGTAATATGTTTTATAGGTGTTAATAAATAGCTCCGACTCAAATTGGGTAAATTGATTTTTTCTTATGGCTTCAAAATCAGGATTCGTAATTACCATATTTGTGGTAATTACTGGATTATTATCCCATTGATCATTATGACGCGACAATACGTTATACAGAACCTCTAGGTCTACACTTGATTCCAAACAATCAAATATTGAAAAAGGATCGTTTTCTCTTATTGCATTTAAGAGTAACAGTTCGTCTTTTACTTCAGTATTTGGTATTCTAATGGATCCCCAATCATCAGATTCAAATACAAGTACCTTAGGTTTAACCCGCTGACCAAATGCGTTTATTAGATGTTTTTTTAACTTCTGTTTCAATTATTTTTAAGTCAAATTAGCAGATGACAAATTATAACTTTTAACTATTTTTATAATTTTTGATCATAATTTTTGCCAATTGTTCGGAACTTATAAATTCGACATCAGGCCATTTTTTTATAATTGTATGTAAAAACAATTTCAAGTTTTCCAGAGATTTTTCTCTATTTTCTGGGAAGATGGATCCTATAAAATTCTCTCGATGAGAGCTAATCACGGCGGGTTTACCCCATCGAAATGCAATTTCCATTTCCGAAATACATTTTTGTATCCAGTTAAAGTTTTGATCTCTAGCCGGCTCAAACAGAACATTCCTTCGCCAGTGAATTTGGCTCAATCTGTTTTTTGAACCCCATTTCTTATCAATTTTCCTATATTCTTCAATACCATTTGGATGCAATTGATGCCCACCAATTAATTCAACCCCTTCAGATTTCAACATTTCTAATAATGAATCTCCCCATATACTACCCTGAGCAGTAAAAGTAATGGAGTTCATACCGAAAATATCTTTAAACAACCTTAAACCGTCTCTATGTACTTCAACAATTTCCTTTTCTTCTTGTTCGTTATTGTAGTCAAATCCCTTGAAATAATCCTTGCTATAAGGTTTTAAATCATTTGTTCCAAAAGTAGAAACAATAGCTTTATGCTCAAAGCACAGTTTTTCTTTGCTCGATTCTGAATTTATAGCCTCCATCCATCTCTTTACATGAATATGTTCTCGTCCATGAAATTGTGGGATATAAACTCCCATTTCCATTCCTTTTTCAATGACTTGAAATGATTCATAAGTATGAGGTTTTCTTTTATATGTTTCTAAAATTGTTTCATAAACATACTCAGTTCTTCCATTTCTTTCAATTTCTTCAAAATTAGGGTTTGCCATTACATGATATGCCGTTAATACTACTGGATTGCCATTTTTATCTCTAACGGAATTAAGAACATCAAACAGTGCTTCTAGGTCTTCTGATGATTCAAGAGAATCGAACTTGTCAAAATCAAAATTTTCAACTGGTATACCATTTTGTTTTAACTTAACAAAAGTTGACAAGTCTGGCATTCGAATTGTACCCCAATCATCACTTTCAATAATCAGATATTTTTTATTGGTTTTCCAACCTATATAATTTATGTAGTTTTTAGCTATTTTTTCCTTGAATTTCAACATTTATTATTAATGTATTTTTAAATCATTTACCCAAAGAAATATAAATTAATTAGTATAATTGGTTGTTTCCTATTATACTTTTCCTTAACGCGATCAACATTTCTTAAACAGGATTTTTAATTAGAAATTTTCAACTTCTCACCCAACTCAAAATCTATATTCTTAGGTACAAATTTATCAAATCCGCCTCCATGGCATAATGTAATTTCCCCAAAGTAAAGCACCCCATCAACATCATAGAAATCAACTCGAACATACGGAAACAAAAGTGCTATTTGTGCACCCATTTTTTTCATCATTTCCCAAGAATTTGGTGGCGGCATTTCTGGCCCTCGCTTTGTCTTGGGAATTTTTGCCTTATTAGCCCATTTTATATTCAAAGGCTGCCATTCACTGTCATAGATATTTCTAAAATTACCCCCTTCACGATCTACCGAAACATATACAAACTCCAAATTTCCATTAATATAATTCAATTTGTAATCGTTAGGAATTTTACCTTCTTTAGTAATCAATAATTTCTCTACAATAATTCTTCTTTGAATATTCTTATATTGCTGCTCCCTATCTGCATAATAATAATTCCAAGACAACCACCATTTACAATCAATTTGTAACCTCTTCCAATTTACTTCATTCTTATCTCGAATGATATAGTTGTTACCAGCATCGTGGTTAGCCTTAACAATTACAGGAAAATCAGGAATAACAACCTCGGTTAACTCATTCGGGCTTTTTGTTTCATAAACTAATGGTATCAAATATTCATTACCAAATTTCTCTACAATAAATTCACGAGCTGCAAATTTATCAGAAACTATTGCGTGAAGCTCCTTGTCATACACCCATTTTAATACTTGCAATTTTTCATTTAATGACTTAGGATTTGACCAGTTTATAGGGTAGTCGTGTGCATTTAGAAATCTTTTTGAAATGTACTTTTTATCTGATAGATAATTCCCCAATATAAATCGATTAATCCCTGTTATCCATCGGGCTAAATAATACCCAATTATACCATAATATCTAAGTTCTCGTAAAAACCGTTTCATTATATTCTAATAATTTCAAAATCTGAACTGCACCAATCAGGTACATTTGATTGTTTTATTACTGCAATTTTTCTCGTTGCCAAATTGAAAATGGGCATGTCCGTTTTACTATCTGAATAAACAAACACCTCGGAATAAGTTTGATTCAACAATCCTGTCTGTTTCATCTTATTAACTTTTTCAATACCCAAACAATCTCTACCATTCATACTCCCATTAAAAACATCTCGACAATAATCAAATTGAGTTGAATAACAATATTTTACATTATACTTATCAGCAAACTGTTTTAAATAAGGTTCATATCCACCTGAATTTATGACCACCCTATCACCATTTTCTAAATGTTCTAAAAATCGAAAATACACCACCTGATTCCTGTTTTTTTCAATTACCTGCTCAACATAATCCAAACCATAACTATCTAATTGACCTTTTTTTATTCCCTTTAATCCTGAAAGTAATAGTTTTTTTTTGGATAATACACCCTTAAGGCCTAGTTTGGTGAAAATTCTGTAAAGGAATCCAACTTCAAATAACTGATCAACTAAAAGTAATGCTCTTCTTTTTTCCTTCTTTAATACAAACTTACAAAACTCATTAGCCGTCTGGAAGTTTGTAATTGTGTCACAAAAGTCGAAAATAACAAGTCTCATGAAGCAATTAAACTTAGAACGCTCAATACACGCTCCATCTGTTGTTTTGTGCCGATAGAAAACCGAAGTGTGTTTTTGAGTCTTTCCGAATGCATTAAATTTCGAACAAATATTTGATTCTCATTTAACAAGTTAAAAACTTTCATTTTAACTTCAAAAGACGTGAATTCTACTAAAATAAAATTCGCAGAACTCCTGTAAACACGATTTACAAACTTCAAACGATTCAACTCAGTAGTACACCAATCTCTGGATAGAATAACATCCTGAACATATTGCTTCATGTATTCAATATCTGTTAGCACTCCAATAACTGCTCCTTGAGCAAAAGTGGAAAAATTTTTCGGATTTCGAATCTTAGAAATCTGTTGAATATTTTCTGCATCAGACAATAAATAACCTGCGCTAAAATTTGCCAATGCAAATGCTTTTGAAAATGTTCGTGTTACGAATAAATTAGAATACATTCCAACTTGATCTGCCATAGTTTCTCCAGAAAACTCAAAATACGCCTCATCAACTAAAAATAGTGTTTCGGGAAATTTTGATAATAATCCTTTAATATATTCTTTAGGCGTTAACGTACCAGATGGATTATTCGGATTACAAATATATACCAAACTTGGTTGTTGATTCTCGATTTCTCGAATAAAGTCTTTTTGATTCAAATTAAATTCATCATCATAATTAAAATATTGTATAACCGCTCCCTGGGTTTCACAAGTTAACCGAAAATTATCATACGTTGGACCCAAAACCAAAATGGGATCTCCAACAGTTACGTACATCCTTACCAAATATTCATGTAAAGAGTCAGAGCTTGCAAAATATTGAATATTTTGATTTGGTAACCCTGTATAATTACTTAGTAGATTCAGTATTTCATCATTGTGTGTACTCGGATACAGAAAATAAACATCATCTTGTTCCACAAGCCTTTTTAATCGTTCCTTAACTTTGGGGGATGGCGGAATAGTGGCTTCATTCCAATCTAATTTCAAAATTGCCTTACGCTCATCATCAGTCACCTCCCAAACTTTATGTGAAGCAACTTTGTAAGGTGCAAGATTTCTTAAATATTTGTTAATAAATTTCATTGTACTTTTTATTTCATCAAAATTTGAAAAAAATGGTTTAATCTTAACGATTGTTTTTCAGCAGAAAAATTTTCCTCAGCCACTTTTCTTCCTCTCATCCCAACCTCCCTTACGTCTTCATAGTGGGTAATGACAAAACGTAACTTTTGTTCGAGAGAATCCACCGAGCCGGGATTTATTATAAATGCCGAAATATTGTCATCTAGGTAATCACATATTTCCCCAACACTGGACACAATAACTGGTTTTGAAGATGCTAAGTACTCCCCCAACTTGGTAGGAAATCCAGCTTCCGCTTGATATGAATTGGGCCTAGGGAGAACCAGTATCTTACTGCTTTTAAGCTTGATTATTACATCCTCAGGAGAGATGGGTTTTGAATATATAACTCTTGATTGCAGATTAAGATTTTTAATTTTAGCCAAATGATCCAGAGAGTCGTAACCCCAAAAACCAAATAATTCCAATTTATAATTAGGGAAATCTTTAGATATACGTGAAAATGCATCTATAAGAATATCTACTCCATCTTTCAAATTATTCATTGAGCCAATAAAAACAATTGAATTACTTTCTACTTGCTCAGGGATATCGAACCGCTTCAAATCAACAGTCATCGGTACGTGCAATAAATTTTGACTCTTGCTAATTCTTTCATTAAACAAACCCATTAATTTTTTTGTCATTAATGCTATACCATCAACATTCGGTAATATAAAGTCGTAGAAATAATTAATTGTATTGACTATTCGCTTTTTTTGCCAAAAAAACTTAACGCTATTATTATGGAGTCCTGCATCCAAATATTCATTTATTTCGATAAAAAATCGCGTCTTTGCCCTAATGAAATCAAACTTGTTTAAAGCTTTATTTAAATTATTAAATATTTTATACGAATGGAAATCATTTTCAAACCAAATAATTGTTTGCGATTCAGATGAGTAAATCATTTCCAAAATTTTTTTTGCATTCTTACTAGTCCTTATTTCTAAGAATAAATATTCATTTATAATCTTTTCAATTCTAGTTTTATTTGAGAAAGGGTTTATATACTCATAATCAATACCACTTTTCCTGCCTTTAAAGGAAAACTGATCAGTTTCAACATGTGAATAAGATCCACCAAATATTAAAAATTTCACTTCATTTGTTAAACATAAGTCTTTGCACAAACTAAGTATTCTATTTGAGGCAGCACTCATGTGTACAAAAGGATTTTTCTTTATTATTACAACGATTCTCATATTAAAAAGCAACTAAAATTTGACCATAGACTTATTTCCGACTTAAATTCTTTTGCCCAAAAAAACGAATAAACAACCACGTCATTATAAAACCAGCCACAACACCTGATGAATAAGATGACTTAAAGTTTGAGGATGCCCAAAAATTAAAACATAAATAAAACCAAAATATTGTATATAAAGTAACATTTCTGCTGTCCTGAATTTTTAAGAACAACCAACACGTGTAAAACGTGTATACAAATAGAAATAACAAAGTTCCAATAAAGCCAAAATCCAATTTCAAATCCAAATAAATGGAATTTGTTGTGTAATAACCTTCCATTTCATTTTTCCATAAATAAAAATAATCTATTTTATTTTCCTTAAATCCGAGACTCTCGCCAATTGAACTTTTTATTCCAATATAATTAGACAAAGGCAATTTAACGTCAAAAAAACTAAAAAAAGTATAATAACCTAATCCTAGATCAGACTCATCAAAAGTATCAATATTTCGCAACTGAAAACCATAGTAATGTGCACCTAAATATTCAATAAAGCCAGAAACACTTGATAAAATCGGACTGTCAAAATTATCAGAAAACGCATCCTGCTTGTTATATTCACTCCTCGAATCAGCTACTATTGTTGAAAACAATACTAAACTAAAGATTAAGACAACCACTCTCCTCAAAATCCATTTCGTCAATGGTGAATTGATGTAACCTGGCAACGCAAAACACAATCCGACAAAATATAATTTTACACCCACGAATAATGGATTTCTTCCTCCATTCGTAACAACATAAATGAAACTTACAATTAATGGAATATACAAATACACCATTTTTAATTTTGGCATTTGACCTAATAAATATTTTCTTCCAATCAAATAACCACACATTATCGAAGCAATCGGATAAAAAAATTGTGTATATTTTATTAAACTCAAAAACAAATCCGACTCTGTTCCTAAATAGTTCGTCTTATCACTTGTATTTAAGTCTCTAATATGGGCAAGATTAAAGGAATTAACACCAAGTAAAATCCAAGTATAAAACATTTGCAAAAGAGCACCTATTATCAATATTTGAAGATATCTCCCAAATACATTCAATCTCATGGAAAATTCTATATTCCCGGCATTTCTCGTACTCGTCTTATTCAAAAATACAATCCAAATAATAAAAAATAAACTAGTGAAAATAACATATACATTTAGTTCATCAATTGAATCATAGTCTCGAATAAAAGCTAATCCAAATTTCATAAGAACACTCTGTGACAAAACCGAAAACAGCCAAATAACGGCAAAAAAGGTTGCAGGATGAACCACCATTCTGACACCTAACTGAAAATAATAAATTACTAGTTGCAAAATCAACACAATATATGCAACATTAAATATTAATAAGCTTTCAATATTACTCACCGTAGAGCTAAAAATTAATATTTTATTTAATCAATATCCCGCTGGCACTTCCATTTAACAATCTTTTAGATTGGATTGGGGCTATCAATATGGTATACAAAGAAACAATACAAAGTGAAATTGGTATAGAAATCAAACCAAGATTAAATACTCTTATGAATGTTATTACCAATGGTATATAAAGTAGTGTAAGAATGGTAAGCGATAATGTCTGTAAATATATTTTACCTGTACTATTAATGAATATATTATAAACTAATCCAAAGGTGAAAAATACCATATATATATATACCGCAACAGAAAGATCAAAAGGAATTAAAACTTTACCTCCTACCCAAATTAAATAAATCTTTTGGCTAAAAATTAACACTACAAAAGAAATTATTACTATCGTAAACCAAATTTTCAATAGTTTCTTCTGCGCCTCAATTATCCATTGGTTATCTTTTCTAGTCCAAGCTTTTGCATACGCGGTCCAATATGGGGCAGCTATCGAAGAAAAAACAATGTTCATCATTGAAAACAAATTGAAGGCAATACTATACTTTACAACTTCACCTGAACCAAGATACTTCAAAATCAAAAAGTTTGTAGACTGAAAGAGTACAAGCATATTTAATTGAACTAAAAAGAACTTTATACTTAAAGAATATAATTCAGGTAGTAGATTAATATTAATATATTTCAATGAAGGTATTAATTTGGTGTTTGTTCCAAAAAAATAAATCGATGTAAATAATATTACTAGAACTGGAACTATAGAAAAAACGAGTGATAACCTAAATAAGTTAAAACTTATTCTATTTGACAGTAATATTAATAATATATATATGCTAAACTGACTAATAAATAATACTAATTTTACTAGGAATAACTTTTGTTTTGCTTCAAAAATAGGGTTTATTGTTTGAAGAACAAATCGAATTAAAAAAACCAAAAATACAATATTTATTGTGTTTTTTATACTAGTGAGTTCTATTGCATTATATTTAGTTACATTCAAAATCGAATGCAATAGAATATCATTTTTATTGAGTATATAAAAAACTAATCCCAAAATTAGTGAAACCAATGTATTCAAAAAATAAGCAGTACTAATATATTCTCTGCACAAGTTAAAATCTTCTTTCGACAGAGAAATTATCAATTTGTTTTTTAAACCAGCACTTAATCCAAAATCAAAATAACTAATCCATACAAAAATAGATCCAATCGCCAACCATAGACCATATTCTTCTGTTTTTACTAAATCTAGTGATTTGGGCAATAATATAAGACTAAAGAATATAGTTGCGAACTGAAAAATTGTTGTTAACAATACGTCCACATGTAAAACATTTAGTTTTTTTATAATGCCGTTATTTAGCAATTTTTTCAATTTCATTTATCCACGTCTTAAAATCTTGGAGGTTGTGCATTTTTATAAAATTCTTAGATAACAATGCAGAGTCAAAGTTCCACCAATTAGAAGCATTTATTAATTTAACATCTTCTTCTGAGAATCTAAATTTAATTATTCTTCCAGGCACACCTGCTACAATTGCAAAATCTGGAACGTCATGTGTAATTACAGAACCAAACGCTAATATCGATCCATTTCCAATAGAAATATTATTTAAAATGCACACATTTGACCCAATCCAAACATCATGTCCAATTTTAATTGGCTCAGATTCATTTAGATAATACATTTTATCTGCATATGTTTTAAATGCCTTATTGTTGGAATAAAATGTTGGATGTGTTGAAATCATATAAGTGGGATGGTTTCCCACTCCAATTTGCACATTAGAACCTATGCTACAGAAATTCCCAATTTCTGCATTATTAATGTTTGTATTACTATTTACGTAAGTTTTCTCCCCGATAGTGCATTTCTGAATTAGACAATTGTCTGAAATATAAACATCCTTTTTCAAGTTAGAATTTCTTATTACAGTTTCAAATCCAATATATACACCATTTGTCTTATACTTTCTGTTATACTTTAAATGGTCGTATATTATCTTTAAACTTGAATTCCCAATTAAATACTTTATATAATTTTTAATTAATTTCATTCACTCCAAACAACTCGTTTAATGTAACTAGTATAACTCAAAATTATCCTCACCACCTTTTCACTAACATTCGGCATGGAATAATCATTTACTGCAGGTAAATTGCGATTCAGACCTATTTCTTGATTCTGTAATTGTTGTATAGCTTGTATAATTCGTTCAGGATTTAAACCTGTCATCATTACAGATGCTTGCTCCATCGCCTCAGGTCTTTCATGAGCCTCGCGAATATTAACTGCTCTAAAATTCATGATGGAAGACTCTTCGCTTATTGTTCCGCTGTCGCTTAATACAGCAAATGCATTTTTCTGTAGATAATTATAATCCGAAAAACCCATTGGTTTTTGCCATTGAATTAATGTATGTAACTGCTTAGAGCTTGGTGAATTTTGAAATTCATCCAATTTCTTTCTCGTTCTCGGATGTGTACTTACAATGATCGGAAATTTGTATTTCTCAACCAACAAATTCAATGTGTCCAATAAACCATTAAAATTCTTTGGGTTGTTGATGTTCTCTTCTCTATGAGCCGAAACAATAAAATATTTACCCTTCTCTAATTTTAAATCTTCAATGATGTTACTTGCTTCGATTTTGGGCATGTAATGATTCAATACTTCAAACATGGGCGACCCCGTTTTAATGATTCTATCTGGCGGCAAGCCTTCACGTAATAAATATTCCCTAGCAATATCCGAATACGTCAAATTAATATCAGAAACATGGTCTACAATTTTTCTATTGGTTTCTTCTGGAACTCTTTGATCAAAACACCGATTACCCGCCTCCATATGGAAAATAGGAATGTGACGCTTTTTTGCAGGTATAGCGCACAAACACGAATTGGTATCCCCCAAAACTAAAAACGCATCGGGTTTTACTTCTTCCAATATGGGATCCATATTGATTAATATCTGGCCAACGGTTGCCGTAGCTGTGACACCTGCTGCATTTAAAAAATAATCGGGCTTTCTAACACCCATGTCTTCATAGAAAACCTCATTCAGTTCATAATCATAGTTTTGACCTGTATGAACGGTAATATGTTCAATTGCAGGACTATCATCTAATGCCGCAATCACTCTTGAAAGTCTTATTATTTCAGGTCGAGTTCCGACAACGGTCATTACTTTTAGTTTTTTCATATCAAACGGTTTCAAAATAAGTATCTGAATCTAATGGATTATAGGGTTCATCAATCCAAAATATAGTATAAAGCTCATCAGAGCCGATATTTTTAATATTATGAGTGTACCAAATTGGCATATCTACATAAGCCGGTGTTTCGCCATCCAAATCAAAGCTAAGTACCTCATGTGTTCCTACTCGTCTCAACTCAATTTTTGCTTTCCCTTTTATTACTGCAAATCGTTCAATTTTACGTGTATGAAAGTGATTTCCTCTTGTCACTCCTAGTTGAGTAGTTGAAAATGAAGTTTGACCTGAAATCCCTAGTCTTGCTATTTCAACAAATGCCCCACGTTCATCTTCATGTTTTATAAATTTTTTGGGGAAATAGGATTTTACATCCATATAACATCTGAATGTGTTAAATAATTGATGTTCAAATTTGTTTTCTAATTTAGGGATTTCTCCATTTTGAAAATAACAATCGTGAAAATAGTTTATCAAAGTTAAAATTTCTGAAACCTTCGCCTCATGTCTGTGATTAATTTTCAGCTCATGTGTATTATCGTTTGAATTTATTGCTTCAATAATTTCTTGGACCAAGTCACCAACATATATAAGCTTTAATAATCCATCCACCTCAATTTTCGTTTCTTCTCCATGTGAAACTTGATGACAGAATGTGGCTACTACTGAATTATAATATGGTTGACCAAATGGACCGAACACATTAGGAATAATGAGACCCGTTAGGCTTCCATTAAATTCGTTCGCCCAATTTGATAAAATCAAGCGTGCATCCCGTTTCGATTTTCCATAAATATTATCTCTTTCTTCTTGTGAGGAAGATGAAATTATAAGATGAGATTTGCTAGATGTTCTAATCAAAGAATCTTTCAATTCCTCTACCAATCCAGTATTGGTGTTGTATATTAATTCCGGATCATTGTGTCGATTCATCGCTGCTAAATGCACAATTACATCACAACTTTTGACAAATTGATCAAGATTATTTTCATCATTAAAATAACTTCTTTGAAAATCTATAATTTCAAAATTTGAAGGAAATAATTTTAATGTATTGATTAAATGATAGCCAATAAATCCATTTTGACCTGTAACTCCAACCTTCTTCATCAATTTTTAAGCAACAATAAATTCTTCGATATCTTGACCAAAAATTTCTTTCTTCACAACACCCAATCCACTAATTAATTTCTTCACTCCTTCTACGTTTAATTGGTCCGTATTGTGTGAATGATAATCTTCAATCTTGGCAACGTCTTGTTCTCCCTCTGAGAAATACATCGCATAATTTAAATCCCGATTATCAGCAGGAATGCGATAAAAATCGCCCATATCTTCAGCTTTCAACATTTCTTCACGCGTACAAAGAGTTTCATATAATTTCTCTCCATGTCGAGTTCCGATAACTTTAATCTCATTGTCTACATTTCCTAATTCTTTTAATGCTTGAGCTAGATCTCGTATGGTGGCGGCAGGAGCTTTATTTACAAATAAATCTCCTGAGTTCCCGTTCTCAAATGCAAAGAGTACTAAATCAACAGCATCATCCAAACTCATTAAAAACCGCGTCATATTGGGATCAGTAATTGTTAAGGGTAATCCCTTTTTTATCTGATTAATAAATAAAGGAATAACCGAACCTCTAGATGCCATGACGTTGCCATATCGTGTTAGACAAACCACTGTGTCTTTCAAATTTCTCGCTTCGGCAATTGCCACTTTTTCCATCATAGCTTTGGAAATGCCCATGGCGTTAATTGGATAGGCCGCTTTATCTGTGCTTAAGCATATTATTTTTTTCACACCATTGGAAGCGGCAGCTCTAATTACGTTTTGAGTACCTTCTACATTGGTTTTAACAGCTTGCATGGGGAAGAACTCGCACGATGGGACTTGTTTCAATGCCGCTGCATGGAAAATATAATCAACCCCTCTTGTAGCTGGTTCAACGGAATTATAATCCCTTACATCACCAATATAAAATCTGAGTTTGGGACTCTTCAGTTGATTTCTCATGTCATCTTGTTTCTTCTCATCTCGAGAAAAAATTCGGATTTCGGAAAAGTGATCTGTATTTAAAAAACGTTGTAAAACAGCATTTCCGAAGGAGCCGGTACCGCCAGTTATTAAAAGTGTTTTATTTTTAATCATATTTTATTACAAACGTCCATCTATAAGTGACCTGTCAACGATGCCTTTCACATCATAAATAATCCCGAACCCGTTATTTGATACGTTTTTCAAATCAATTCTGTTAAAAGCAGTATGCGCTACAGCTAATACCACGGCTGAATATTTGTTTTGAGGTAACTCATTTATTAGGGTAATTCCATATTCATGCATCACCTCTTCCGGATTTGCCCATGGATCGTAGACATCAACATCGATATCAAATGCTTTCAGTTCGTTATAAATATCTATCACCTTTGTGTTCCGAACATCGGGACAATCTTCCTTGAATGTAAAGCCCATAATAAGTGCCTTGGAATTGATCACCTTGATGTCCTTACGCATCATCAGCTTCACCACTTCGGTGGCCACGTATTTACCCATTCCATCATTTACCCTTCTTCCCGCTAAAATAATTTCCGGATGATAGCCGACTTCCTGAGCTTTCTGAGCCAAGTAATAGGGATCCACACCAATACAATGCCCTCCAACCAAACCGGGTTTGAATTTCAAGAAATTCCACTTCGTTCCAGCCGCTTCTAATACCTCTTGGGTATCAATTCCCATCAAATTGAAAATCTTCGCCAGTTCATTCACAAAAGCAATGTTGATGTCGCGCTGCGAGTTTTCAATCACCTTAGCCGCTTCCGCAACTCTAATGGAGCTTGCCTTGTGCGTTCCTGCAACTATGATAGATTTATATAAATCATCCACATAATCGGCCACTTCAGGGGTAGAACCAGAAGTCACTTTCAAGATTTTGGTTACGGTATGCTCTTTGTCTCCAGGATTGATTCGCTCGGGAGAATATCCGCAATAAAAATCTTCGTTAAACTTCATTCCACTTACTTTTTCTAATACTGGCACCATTTCCTCCTCCGTGACACCCGGGTACACCGTACTTTCATAAATCACAATATCATTCGGCTTTAACACAGAAGCGATGCCCTCACTCGCTTTGATCATGGGGGTCAATACTGGGCGATTATACTTGTCTGTAGGAGTGGGCACTGTAACGATGAATACAGTACAATCAGAAATATCGGAAATCTGGGTAGATACTAATAATCCTTTGGTGAATTTGGATTTCACCAAAATGCTTTGCAACAATTCATCTTCCACTTCCAAGGTGTGATCCTTGCCTTGGTTCAATTCAGCAACGCGTTGTTCGTTGATATCAAAACCAATCACTGAATATTTTTCAGCAAAAGCAACGGCCAAAGGCAATCCTACATACCCCAAACCAATGATGGCAATAGATGGATTGTTATTAAAATTTATCATTATATAGAGAGAATTTTATATTAATCTCAAGCTTGAAATTTTGTCCCAATCGGGTAACTCTGAGTTATTCAAATACACAGCCACACGAATCTTTCGCTGTATAATGGGTTCTGCCTTTTGAATTAAAGTATACATGTAGTTTTGATTGACGTCACCCACAACCACCAAATCCAAGAAAGGTCCTATCTTTCCTTCCGCCCAATCATGGGTAATGAAAACTGCTTCTACTTCTCCCAATCGGTCAAATACCTTTTCAATCAGCGAGTCCAAACCAAACTGCTTCAGGATAAATCCTCTCAGGTTCTCAAAAAGTGGATGTTGGGTATTTGCCCGATACTGCTTTTGATTGCTTTCGGAGTTCTCAATGATTTCAATGAGTTTTACCTCGCTGAGTTTGTTCAATTCCAATCGCACTGTGTTAGAGCTAACCCCAAACTCTTTTTCTAATCCCCGCAAATACACTGTATTACTTGGGTTTAAAAAAAGCTTCGTTAATAACTTAACGCGGATTTTCCCCTGGATAAGCGTTTCTATCATGTTAAGGCTTCGCCACTTCAGTCACACCCAAAATGATGAACTGATACATTTTTGAGTAACAAAAATACGATTCCAATTGTGGAAAGGAAAAATTATCACATGACTATATGATTATTTTTGGTGAATGCACCAAACAAAATGCCAATGACCTATTCCACCGTCACACTCTTTGCCAAATTCCTTGGCTGATCCACGTTACAACCCCTCATCACAGCAATATGGTAACTCAATAATTGTAATGGCACCGTGTTGATCAACGGACTCAAGGCCTCGATGGTTTCAGGTACCTGAATCACATGGTCGACCATATCGTTCAATCCATTGTTGCCTTCGCTCACAATGGCAATGACCTTACCCTTGCGGGCCTTTACCTCTTGGATGTTACTTACCACCTTTTCGTAGTGCTCTGAGTTGGTCGCAATCACCACCACAGGCATTTCTTCATCGATCAAGGCAATCGGACCGTGTTTCATCTCCGCTGCAGGATAGCCCTCCGCATGGATGTAGCTAATCTCCTTCAACTTCAAGGCACCTTCCAAGGCCACAGGGAAATTATACCCCCTGCCCAAATACAAGAAGTTCTTGGCATCTTTGTATTCAGCAGCCAACTTCACGATTTCGTCGTTCAGCAACAAGGCCTTTTCTATCTTCTCAGGAATCGATTCCATCTCCTGGTAGAAAGCCGTAATCGCCATCGGGTTCATGGTTCCGCGCAGTTTCGCCATCCCCACCGCCATCAAAGCCAATACGGTCACCTGGGCCGTAAATGCCTTCGTGCTTGCCACACCAATCTCCGGACCGGCATGGGTATATGCCCCTGCATCGCTCATACGAGGAATGCTAGATCCCACCACGTTGCATACCCCAAATACACTGGCGCCCTTGCGCTTGGCCAATTCCATGGCCGCCAAAGAATCTGCGGTTTCACCGCTCTGGGAAATCGCTACGATTAAATCATCGGCGTACAAAACCGGGTTGCGGTATCGAAACTCGGAAGCGTATTCCACCTCTACCGGCACCCTGGCCAAATCTTCAAACAAGTATTCTGCCACCAAACCCGCATGCCAGCTGGTACCACAACCAATCAAAATCAATCGCTTGATTTCTTTCAACCGCTCCGCGTAATCCTCCATGCTGCGCATGTGAATCTCACCGGTCTCGGCATCAAATCTACCTCTGAAACTATCATAAATGGAACGGGGCTGCTCGTAAATCTCCTTCAACATGAAGTGCGGATAACCACCCTTCTCCAATTGCTCCAAACTCATCTCCAGCTCCTGCACATAAGGCACTTGCACCACGTTGTCGATGCTCTTCACCGTCAATTCCTTGTTCTCCACAATCGCAATCTCCCCATCATTCAAGTAGATCACCTTGTTCGTGTATTCTACGATGGGCGTTGCATCAGAAGCAAAGAAAAACTCCCCGCGCTCCTTGCCTATACCCACCACCAAGGGACTGCCTTTTCTGGCTGCAATCAAATGCTCCGGATGGTTCTTACTCAATATCACGATGGCATATGCGCCACTCACTTGCTTCAACGCCGAACGTACCGCATCTGCCAGTGGTAAACCCGTATTTTGCATCACGTCTTCAATCAAGTGGGCCAATACCTCGGTATCGGTATCTGAATGAAAGGTATGTCCGCGCTGTACCATCCCCTCTTTGAGGGTGGCGTAATTCTCTATGATACCGTTGTGGATGATGGCCAAATCCCCGCTCTCACTCAAATGGGGGTGGGAGTTTTTGTCGTTCGGTTCACCATGCGTAGCCCAGCGGGTATGTCCCATACCCATACCACCACTCACATCCTGTCCCGCCGCCTCCTCTTCCAAATTGGCCACCTTGCCTTTTTTCTTGTACACACGCATGTCGCCGTTCAACAACGCCACACCGGCACTGTCATAACCGCGGTATTCCAAACGTTTGAGGCCCTTGATCACAATGTCATAGGCCTGTTTCTCTCCAATATAGGCAACGATTCCACACATAGTATTTTTCAGTTAATTATTAATTCAAGCCAAAGGCCGCTTTCACCGCGCCCACAGCATTGGTTTCTTCCCAAGGGAATAATTTCACAGTCACAGGCAATTCGTTCTTGCTGCCCTTATTGAAAACCTTGTCCACGGTTCTGCATTCACGACCCATGTGTCCGTATGCAGCCGTCTCCAAATAAATGGGCGTACGCAAGTTGAAACGCTGCTCAATGTGGTAAGGACGCAAACTGAATTCTGGCATGGCCAAAATCTTCGCCGCAATCTCTCCGTCGGTCATACCCACTTTCGCGGTATTGTAGGTATCCACAAACAATCCTACGGGCTCTGCCACACCAATCGCGTAACTCACCTGCACCAACGCCTGATCGCACACACCGGCAGCCACCAAATTCTTGGCAATATGCCTTGTGGCATAGGCCGCTGAACGGTCTACCTTGCTGGGGTCTTTACCTGAAAACGCACCACCACCATGGGCACCACGACCGCCGTAGGTATCTACAATGATCTTACGTCCGGTTAAGCCGGTATCTCCATGAGGACCGCCGATCACAAACTTCCCAGTTGGGTTGATATGGTATTTGATGTCGCCATCAAACAACGCTTGGATGTGCGCAGGCAACTTTGCTTTCACACGAGGGATCAACAAATTCACCAAATCATCGTGGATTTTCTGCAACATGATGGCGTCTTCCGCAAAATCATCGTGCTGGGTAGAAATCACTATGGTGTCGATGTTCATCGGCTTGTGGTCATCTGAATACTGGATGGTCACTTGGCTTTTGGCATCCGGACGTAAATAAGGAATTTCGTTGCCTTCTCTGCGCATTGCAGCCAATTCTTCGAGCAACAAATGCGCCAGCATCAATGGCAAGGGCATGTAGTTGTCGGTCTCGTTGTTGGCATACCCAAACATCATCCCTTGGTCGCCCGCACCCTGATCT
>JACCEA010932735.1_pt1 | contig 32762 bp, 25 predicted proteins | sample 7449851 | NCBI WGS metagenome assembly JACCEA01 (sample SAMN15323453, study PRJNA562643) | freshwater metagenome | isolation source: river surface water | place: USA:Blue River Watershed | collected 2017-08-18 | reverse complement strand
TGGTATTTGAGCTAATAAATTTAATTTATCTTGAGTAAGATGAGGATTTTTTGCCATTTTGTAAGTCCTTTTAATTAACGTTAGTTTAACTAAAATCAGACAAAAGCACAAAATTTATGACAGACTCTAATATTATTCCATTCGGCTTTAATCAAGGCAATATCTATCTTATCCTTTGGTTTTATTAAGAAATTGGTGTATTCACCGCTATCTTTGGTGTAGCTTACTTTTTTAATTTCTGCGACTAAATTAGTGAATCTTGGGTTGACAACTATATCAAACCAGTACAGTGTTGCAAAATTAGCCTTGTTAATGCTGTGCATATCACCAGTTACAACCTCCGGGTAAATAGTTGATTTATTATTGTTAGTCATATCAAAAACATAATAACGTGTATGCCACTACGCTACACCCTCTACCAAAGTATTTTTTTGAATATCTGGCTTTGGTAGTTGGTGTTTCTACGCTAAATTTCTGACCATCAACAGCGGCAAACCTCATGTCAAAACCAGCCTGATAATATGATATATTGAAATATAGGTAATTTAGATATGATAACTTGATTACTGGAATGACGCCTCATATACACTCAGTACGCAGTAAATCCTAGTACAGAAACATTATCGAATTGTACCACTTACAAGCCAATGCTCTAATACGTTAGTCCTAATGTTGGCTTAAATCAAGGCGGATCAAATGATCTGCCTTTTTAATCCACATCACCCCAGTTTAGCGTAACCTTTAGCTTCAGCTTCAACTATTTCATTCATTAAGCGTTCTAAATTCGATATATTATTTCATATTTAGAAGATGTGTAACCAAAAGTAACATTGCTCTATTTCTGATTTAGCTTAAACTATTGTATTCAACAGTCAGTTTCAAACAGAATACATCGATAACTAAATCACCTACCAAGACTGTTAAAACTCAAGGTACGCACATATTTGCTGCAATAGTATCTTATACCAAACTGGAGAGATATAAATTCAGCACTAAATTAAATCATTTTGCTAATATTTGGACAGTTTGTAATAAACCATTTGATTCAATCAATTCTTTGCAGAGAATTAGAGTAGCCTCCATGATTATCAATATTTACCCAATATAGTGGTATGGAAATATCATTCCATACCACGGATAATACAAACAAATTGTAATCAATAAAACCATGTTGCCAGTTAGTTCTATCGATAACTAGTGTACAGTGTGTAATATCAAATAAAGCTATGATTGCCAAAGCGTAAGAACCATTTGATATTGGATTATTATCTAGTAGTCTTCTGGTATTTTGTGCATGCAAACTGCGAGCTATGGTTTGTTTAGTGTCTTTAAGCGCATTCAGATTATGTAGTGTGGGTTTGTCTTGTTTGAATAGAGCGCTAACGCAGACAGTGATGTTTTTTTACTGCTTGGTTAACGTTTAAAAGATATGAGTCAATTACTTGAGCTAATTTAGTTGCAATACTTTTCATTATTTGAGAGTGTAAAAATATGATGATAACAGAATATTGCAACTAAAACTTAAAATTTTTGTAAGGTACTATGGGGCATAATGGATTTGTTCGCGAAGAACTAAGGAATATTATTATGAAAAAGAGACTAATCTTTATCTTATCTGCAGTGATAATCCAATCACAAGCAGCGATTCAATGGGCGTGTACATCACCTGATATACCTGCGTCTTATCTACCAAGTACTTGCACTAGCGCTGCAAATGCTAGTTCAAGCACAAGTAGTAGTGTGGTACCGAACGCAAGTACTTTGGCTCTTAGTGCCGCTTTTACAGGCTGTATATCTGCGACAAATAGAGCCACTGTCAGTTGTCTTAATGGTATATCTTCTCAATTTAATACAAATGGAGTGTCGGTAAATTTTTATTTTGCTATAGCTCAAGGTAATAATTACTATCCAAGTATTAATATGAGTAATAGCACTAGCCTTCGCGCCGTGAGCGATCCCTTGGTTAATCCGTTTTTAACCTCGTTTTCTAACTATTCCAGCTTGCCAAGTGATGCGATTATCTGTTTTGATGATTCTATGACTGCAACCTCTGGAGCAGTCCCCATTTGCCCATCAGGAACCTATCGAACGACTACTGATTCATCTGGTAATCCTGATCAATTATTGTTAGTTCAATAAGATAAAGGTATTAACATGAAAATAATTAACAAGTTTACTATTACATCTCTTTTAAGTGTATTATTGTTAGGATGCTCTTCAAAGCCGAAATATCAGAATGCGGTATATTATGAATCTCATATTGCAGAAGCGCAAAAAGTTATAGATTATTGTAAATCTCAGGATAAAGACTTTGTAAAAGCGCTACAGAAAGATCAAAACTGCCGTAATGCTAATTATGCTATTGAATTACCAAAGTTCATGGAGGGATTAAAAAACCTACAAAAACAACAATAAAGCATATGGCTAGTTAGGAGAGTTGAGATTATTACTCTCAGGTTTGCTAAGTAAATAATATTGTATTTTAAGATGTGATTACAGCGTAATATTGCAGTGAATTAATTAGGCTATATTATTGCGCATTATCTGGAGCTATTGCGTTTAATGAATAAAGTTGGACATTTATTTCTATAGGCACTTATGAAATGGCGCACTTTATTCTGTCTACAGAAAGAATTAAAATTGAATAAAAACAAGGGTTTCACTCTAATTGAATTAATGATTGTCGTTGCAATTATTGGAATACTTGCGGCAATAGCTATACCAGCTTACCAAAATTTTGTGGCTCGATCAAAAGTATCCGAAGCGATTGTATTTGCTGGTTTTGTTAAACCTTCGATTGCAGACTACTATTATCAAAATCAGACTTATCCAACCTCATTATCTCAGGTAAGTGAATCTTCATTATCTGGAAAATATGTTGAAAGTATGAGCATTGGTGAAAGCGGTGCTATTATGGTGACAGTTGATTATGGCATTGGACATGGTACTATAGTCTTAACACCATCAGCAGATCAAAATTAAAACCACTCCAGATGGACAGAGCAGGGCTTCCTCGTTGTTTTTAATGATTGCGAGTAAGTTGTTTTATTAAGCTTTATTATTTAGAATGTCCAGTTCATGATAAAACGTGGTTGAATAAAATCACCACCAGCATTGTCAGCTTGCTGCACATACACAACTCGCCCCCAGAGGTTCAGATGGGTGTGCGGTACCGAGTATTGCAGTGCTGCGTCATATTCAGTTTGCATCCCAGTTTGCGTTGCATAAACTTGATTAATAAAAAATTGTGAGAAAGCTAAACTAGCTTTCAAACTTGAATTTAAAAAATGCATGGTATCTTTTATTAAGTAGGCACTTCCCGAACCTAGTTCGGCAAGTGACGATAGTGCTGGTGTTGTGTATAAGGGATCAGTTTCTAACCCATAGGTATAAGGTGTTATCATCGCGCCGTTCATATATGAATTAGAGTTACCAAATACGTTGTTATATGCAACTAATAGCGTATTATCTCCGGTGTTAATCGCCCATTCTGCACCAACCGCGTTGCTTTGAATGCCTTGGGTTTGAACAGTTTGTCCCTGCAGGTTTGTATAAGTTGATGACGTAAAAACATCGCCGCTACTGCTTTGATTTAAATATTGAATTCCAAAATCCATGCTTATATTTGTTGCAATTGCCGTGTGTAAATGATTATCAAAATAATACATATTGGCTTGACCAATAAAATTATAGTACCATAGATTGAAATTATAATTATTAGTTGGATTCCAAGTCGCCCCAACTCCGGTTGCACCAGATGTCTGTGCCAATCCATTTAAAAAGCCTGCATTAGAATTATACAAAGTTTGGTAGTTAAACCAATTATTGGGGTATTGCTGGTAAGTAAACGCCTGAAACCCGGTCAGTAACAAACTATCATTTACTTGAACATTGGCTTGTACTGCTTGAAATGGATTGTTACTATTAGCATAAGTTGCTCCAGGGTAGCTGCTAATTGAGTTTACCCATGGGTTGGTTAAAATTACATTACCGGCAGTAAATTCAAAAATATCTTTATATTCCCAGTCAACATATGCCTGACTCGGAATGATTAATCCTGTTGTGCCAAAAGTATTGGGCTGCCCCGTTTGAACAGGTGAGACTGATCCTGTTAGACCGCCACCTAGCGCAAAGCCGCCCCAGCGCTGACTTTGTCCCCATACTTCTGCTGTATCTGAAAATACTCCTTTATTTTGCCCTGCAAGATTTATATTTGCCGAACTAATTGAGCTAATTCCTCCGTGATAAGTTCCATTTGGACCTGCAACAGAGGTTGTTCCCATATTATAGGCAATTGGATCTTGGGTATAATTATATGATGAGATATACTCACCTTTAAGCTTATCTATTTCTAATTGTTCTGCTTCAACCGCCGCAGAGTTATCTGGTGCAATAGCTGCTGGAGATGCTGGGTATTTGCCACCTTGTAAATTATTGACGCTTTGATATTGATTATTCGGGCTACCAAGAATATCAATCTTATTAATTGGAGCTAGGGGAGAGCTTTCTGGATTACTTTGTAGTGCCTGTGATTCCACCAGATCAGCGGCGTAACTTCGTGGTGTAATTGTCAGACTAAATAGAGCTAACGCTCCAATTAATGTATTAAAAGACATCCGTGTAAGTTGCGAGTATTTAATTTGCATTTTAATTCTCTAAGTTTAATAATTAAGTCTTTATTAACTGTAGTTAGCCTTAAGTTATTTTCAATAGCAACATAATGGTAAGTGAGTGCTCAATTATATCATAAACTATTTTGGTTAATTTAAAATTTAGAATGGATCATCAGTTATTATAAGTTGATTTATGGACTGATTATTTACATTTTTTGCGATCATCTGTTATAATTGAGCGCTCACTTACCAGTGATCATGATTTAGATTATTGGGATTTTAATGAATATTTTTTAGAACTTAACATGATTCGTATTTTTGACATAGCTAAAGACAAATTAAATATACCAACATTAATTGTAGTAATTGCCATTTTTGCAGGGCTATTTCATCTATTTTCGTATCTGCTTCCTTTTACTGATGATGCTTTCGTAACTACTAATTCACAGGTTGTTGCCGCTGATACTGCAGGCTTTATCGAAGAGATATATGTGCAAAATGGTGAGGCAGTAAAAAAAGGAAGTCCGCTATTTAGAGTATATGATGTACCATATAAGTTAGCTTATCAGAAAGCACAGGCAGATTTTTTGGCTGCGGAAGCGAATATTGAAGTCATTCAGCAACAAACTGCCAAGAATAAGGTCTTGTATTCTGCTATGACTCAGCAGTTAGCAAAATTACAATATCAATACACATTAAAAAGTGATCCATCGGTTAATCGCTCTATTGCGCAGCTTGATTTACAAAATTTGGCTTTTGATGTTAAAACACAAAACGATCAAGTGCGAGCATTAAATAAGCAAATTGAGATCGATGACAAGCAACTAAAACAACAGGAGCAAATTGTTGTGGCCGCCAAAGCAGCGCTGGATATAGCTAAGATTAATTTAGACTTAACCATTGTCAGAGCTGGGAGTGATGGTATTGTAGATAATATGTATTTATCTGTAGGTACTCCAGTTGTACAACATCAACCACTTTTCTCTTTTATCAATACCAATGCATGGTATGTACAAGCAAATTTTAATGAAACTGATCTAAGAAATGTTCGTCCTGGTGACAAAGTTACATTTATTTTACGAATGTATTATTTTAATAAAATTTTTCATGGGGTGGTGGTTAATAAGTTATGGGTTAGTGATCGACAAACTACAGTACAAAGGACTCAACAGCAGGTTGTTCAGAATGAAAATGAATGGCTCAAACTCCCACAACGGTTTCCTTTACAAATTAAAATTCTTGATCCTGAGTCGGAATTTCCTCTTAATCCAGGAGCGAGTGCATTTGTCTATATCCATACCAATTAAGCCAAGTTGCAAATGCTAAAGAAAATATCTGCTACCATTCATGCCTATGATCCTTATGGCTTTATGCAAGTAAGCGCAATGCAGGCTGTTACAGTAACACTTGTTTTATTTGCAGTTAATTTTTGTTTTGCGCCATTTGCCTTTGGTCAGGCTTTGCAATTACCTATAATTGGGATTTTTACCACGGCACTTGAGAAAAACTTTAATTTACGAATCCGCAATGTTGCCATTTATTGTTGTATGTGTACATTATATTCATTTATTTTAAGTAGTATTATTGAATACCGCTGGCTTACTGTCTTGGTAGTTGGAGTGGTGATTTTTGGGCTGTTTATACTTTGCCAGCGCAAATTTCCATATATCTTGGGGATGATTACTTTAATGCAAGTTGTCGTTTATACCCAACTGAGAATTAACTTGGGCGGTAACTGGAATATTTGGATAAATTACGGTACCAGTTTTCTACTTGCAATGGCTGTTGGTATTTCAGTAATGTATCTATATCCCCGGATATACTTTTATCGGGTTTGGCTCCGAAGCTTCAGCTTTGCACTTTTGGAGTTTTCCGCAAATTTGGAACTCCTTGCTGTTAAGTCCAATGGCGCTTCGGAGCTGGTGTTTGTACGTTTTTTTCAGATGTATGATTATACGATGAGCCTTGGTTACCAAGAACACGGTTTTGCGGCGCGCAGGGTAGGGTTACGGATGGCACTACTGTATGTCCATATTCTAGAGTTGGCACATTTTAGCGAAGCCGAAAATGCACCAGCTGTGCAAGCATTAGCGCGTGCTTGTCAAGAGCTGTCCTTGGTAATCAATCAAGGAATAACTCTTGATTATCCTGAATTTATGGTTAATATAAACGTTAGCTTCAATTCGATCAATCAAAATATGAAATGCTTAATAAGTGAGTGGAATAGACAATGTTTAAAAATTTAGACATCTATACGCAAAGATATCTGCAGATCAGTGTTGCATATATGCTTTTTGTTGCAATTGAACAAGGATTTAATCTGCCACACGCCTCATGGATTGTCATTACCGGATGTATGATTTATGTAGGCTTTAATCCCGGAACTGTTCTAAAACGCTCTTATCTGCGGTTGCCTGGTACCTTTATTGGAATTTGTGCGATGAGTATCATGTTTTACATTATCCACTTTGATTACCGGACAGCAATTTTTTTTATGGTATTCATTGCCTGGGCAATGGTGTATTGCTTTGCAATGAGATATAACTATTACATCATTGTAACCACTCTTTTTTCTGATATTGGTATTGAGTGGAGTAATTCATCCAGCTTTGCCATGCAGTACTACATTGTCGATCGAACCATTTATACCATACTGGTTTTTGCGATCTGCATTTTATTGGAGCACTTCTGGTTTGGTAATAGCAATTTTACAGTAATTAATTATTCCCGCCGAAAAAAAAACCTGCTCAAAGAAGCTCTATCAATTGCGGCAAATGCAGAGAGCAACCGCTTTACTGCTTCAGGTGTCTTTCGTTTGATTGGCTCGACCAGAGCAAGCTGGAACCAACTGAAGCCGCTATTGAATGATGCCATCTATGAACGTAATAAGGAAATTTTAACCGATGATCTCCAGTATAAAATTTCGAAGGTTTTCCGTGGTGTGGTCTGTTTATGGTACATGCATAGCCAATCTAACGGCAAACAATTACCTGAGAAACTACAATTATTGAACCAACGAATTGTTGATGATTTAAATAATACATACAAGGAATTATGTGGTGAAAATAATTAAAGCCTGGCTATTGATATTTTTCTCTCTTATCTTGATTATTCTGGACGGGTGCTCACTAATCAATCCGACATATGTGAAACCTAATGTTGAAGTAGCTGATAATTGGGCATACATAAATGAATCAATTACATATGAGAGTAATTTTCCTTATTTGGCATGGTGGGAACAATTTAATGATCCACAACTAAACCACCTGATAAAACAAGGCTTACAAGTTAATAATAGTGTACAGAAAGCTTTTGCTCATCTCGAAATTGCACAGGGACAGCTTCGCGCTGTAAATTTAAGTTGGATTCCAGGAATTAATCTCTATGCCGGATACTCAACTAATCCTGCACTAGGATATCCTAATTATTTTTATGGTGCGTGGCCTTCATATTCTGCACTGAATATTTTTAATCTTATCTCACAGCATAAAGCTGCAACCCTCAATGTCGAAGCACAGCAATATGCAGTTTCGGCAGCTAGGCTCACCTTTATTGCTCAATTTACTACAGGCTATTTTACTTACCTAGCAGAATCTGAACGCTTGGAGTTAGTAGACAATTATCTTGCTGATTTGAGCGAATGGGAAAGTATTAAAAATGCTGATTTTCAACGTGGGCTTGTACCAGCGCAAAATGTCGATGAGATTCAGCAACGCCTTTGGGAACTAAGAGCACAGCGCGAGCTGATTGTGGTTAATATTCAAAAAGCACAGAACGCGTTGCAATACTTACTGAACCAGAATCCGGGTCCATTGATGATTAATGTCCACTTTGAGAGTTTTTGCACTCAGTTTCCCGATGTAGGAGCTCAGCCAGTAACTGTTTTAAATAATCGGCCAGATGTTGAATTGGCGGAGACTGAGCTCCGCTTGGCAACCCAAAATAGCGGAGTGATTGCCTCACAATTGTTGCCTGCGGTTCAGCTTGATTATTTTGCTGGCCAATCAGATGTAGACGCAAAAGGCCCTGATGGGATCTATACACCAACAACAGATGCTTATTTAACTTGGTCAGTTAATCCAGCTATTTTTGGCGAGATTAAAAGTTTTAGTGGTGCAAAAAAATTTGCTTATGCCAATTATCTTGAAGTTGTAAGAGGTGCACTACGCGATGTTGATAATGATTTAGTTAACCATCGTGATTCCAATCATCGCTACGAGCTTATCAATAAAGCATATCTTACTGCTCTTGATAAATATCAGCTGAATAATGCACTGTATAAAAAAGGAATTATTGCTTATAATGATATTATGGCAGATAAACTTAATGTTGATCAGGCGAAAATTGCTCTAAACCAGATTAAGCTATTGCAAATGACGACATTAATTAGTCTCTATCAGGATTTAGGTGGTGGTTATAATTCTATTTCACTTAGAAGTAATTAAATTTTAATCTGGGGTTGATTGAGGCATTATGATTTATCGAGAAATAATAACTGTTTTAAAATCAAATTTAAGCTCTGCAGAGCGGCGTAGTATATTGCTAGCTTCTCTGGGTAGTTTATACGAGTATTATGATTTTGTAATTTTTGGTTTTATGACAGTATATTTTGCAACTAATTGTATTCCTGATTATTTTAATGGTAAATTTAAAATTTGTATTGTATTAGCACTCTTTCTTGGTGGGTATTTATTCCGCCCGCTTGGAATGTACTGTTATAGTAAAATCTATTATCTTTATCCACGGATTTATATCATTAATTGGTTGATTGCGGGGCTCTTGGTTACTGCCAGCTTGATTATGGTTGTTTTAGTCGCACATAAAACCTGGAGTACATTTCTGTTCTTAATTTTGTCACGAAGTATACAAGGTTTTGCGCGTGGTGCCGAGGCTCAGTCAGAATTTGGATTTTTATCGGTAGTATTGGGGGAAAAACGTGGTATCTCTGCTTTTGGCTTAATGGCTGGTGCAGAAATCGGAGTTTTTTTTGCTCTTGTTGTTAATAGTATCTTAAATCACACTCTTGACAGTCAGCAAATGTATGAATTTGGCTGGCGTCTACCTTTTGCCATTGGTGGCGTGTTCAGTATTATAATTTATCTGTTACGCTATTTTATGCATCAAAAAAGAACTAGTAATCAAATTCCCCACATGTCCAAAATGCTACCAAGTTGGATGATATGTGTTATTTATCCGTGGCAAATGTTGTTTACTTCTTTACTCAGTGGTTTGCGTGCATGCCTTGGCTGGTTTCTTGTTTTCATTGTTCCTTTGTTTTTTTTAAAAATTTTTAATTTTAACTATCTTTATATCGGACATTTGTTGCTATTTTCCTCGGTGGGGAGTATTATCAGTTCGTTTCTGGTTTTCAGATATGTAACACTTGAGTATTCACGAATTATATTGCCGTACTTGATCCTGATAACAGTACCAGTACTTGTATTTTTTATTTATAATTTATGGTTTAATTTTTTATTGCAACTGAGCTTATTATTTATTGGCATAATATCGGGCGCGTTAGCAGTTTTGAATATGCAGGTTTCATTTTCGATTTATTCACCTCTGGTTAGGCTCAGTACAATTTCTGTTTCCTACAACATTGGACATACGCTAGTTAGTGGCTTTTTTTTACTGATTATCAGTTCATTATCCGCTTTTCTGGAATATTCTTATTCGGGATGGCAACATTTTGAATGGTGGTTGTTATACTTAGCCAGTGGTATACTGATTTTGATGAGCCTTGTGTTATTCTACCTGGCAATCAAATTGCGGAAGTTAAAGTACTATCCAGAATTGCTGCATTTTATTCATAACCAACGTAAATAACTAAATTAAAGAGTAAAAATAATTATGCTACATGAACATATTCAGATAAAAAATAATCTGACTAACAAACAAAAAATTCTTGATGCCGCACGGGTACTCTTTGCTCAACAAGGATTTGATGGTACAACCAGCAAAGATATTGCTCAATTGGCAGGATGCTCAGAGGGGTTGATTTTTAAATATTATGAAAATAAGCGTAATATATTTAAAATATTAGTAACTGAATGGTTTGACAGTAATATGCAAACTTTAAAAAATTTGCCGCAATCAACATCTTTAGAAGACGAAATACAATTATTATTAAACTGGTTTGTGGATAATTTTACGCAACGTAAAGATTTACACAAAATTTTTCTTTTTCAGCGGTTTAACGTTAATTTTCAAAATAATTTTGTCAGAGATCACCATGATTACCTTCAGGAGCGTCTGACAATTATTACCAAGCGTTTAGAGTTATTTAAACATAATGGAGAATTGCGCGAAGATGTTGATATCTCGCAGCTGTGTGAGTTATTTCACGGTTATATTATGATTGAAATATTGTTTCGCGATTTGTCGCTTGAACAAATAAAAATCAAACTGCAGTCGTTTACTCGGTTAATTTTTAATGGCTTGAAGAATTCGTGATTATACTTATATAAATGCCAGTTAGAAATGGTTTGCTGGTACGGGTGCCGATGTTGTTGCACCATACTATATAATCTTTAATCCTGCTACGCAAGGATAAAAATTTGATCTGGAAGGTAATTATATTCGCAGCTTTGTTCCTGAGCTAAAATTGTTACCTGATAAGTATTTATTTAGCCCATGGGAAGTTTCTGAAAATGTTCTTAGTACAGCTAATGTTGTTTTGGGTACTAGCTTATCCACAACCTTTGGTTAATTTAAAATTTAGCTAGACACAGGCATTGAAGCTCTTTACTGATCTGAAAATTAGAAATATCTAAAATTTACTACTATTGCGCTGCAGCACATTATCTGTTTTATACATAGTCTGAATAACATATAATACCTACATTAAAAAATTAGTACAAATAATTATAATTAAATAGTTAAGTTCCTAATATTCACAGTTTATATAGTGAATAAATATATATCAAGGGGTTATGTCAATAAGTGTGACTGCGCATGTTGAACTATCTGGTGAGCAGTTCCGTATTTTGTAAACTTTAGAAGGAAACACAATGAGTAAATTATTAGAGCAATTAAAGCAAAATTTAAGTCCAGAAGCATATAATAAATTTGCTTTAGCTTTATCGGCTGAGTACTTAGATCGCTATTCGCTCGAAGAAGTTACGGAAGATTGTAAATTAATGTCAAGCTTGAGTCATAACAATGAGTATGCAATTGCGATTACGGATGGAGAATCTAATGCAGATAATTTGTGGCAAATTAAGCTAATTCGTTTTAATGACACAGTAAGCTTGTCACGTGGGTTGCCAATCATTGAAAATTTTGGTTTTAAACTGTTGGATGAAAAACCGTATAAAGTAAAAATTGCTCAAAATGAGCAGATTTATATCTGTGATTTTGGGGTTGAAGTGCCTGATGGATTAGTTGGTAAAATTAAAGATCAACAATTGATATCTAAACTAAAATCAGCGATTGTTGCTGCGTTTACCCGTCAAGTTGAAAGTGATACGTTAAATAAATTGGTACTTTATTCTGGCTTAACAGCGCGTCAGGTTTCGCTAATTCGTGCCGTAGTTAAATATATGGCACAAACCAGCTTGCCTTTCTCTGCTGGCTATATGAGCGAATGCCTGAAAAATCATGCTACACTTAGCCGACATCTATTTGATTTGTTTGAAGCAAAATTCTGTCCGGAGCATCACTCTGCAGCAAAATCAGGTGAGATTCAACAGTTGGTTAATGCAGAACTAAACAAAGTAGAAAATTTGGCAGAAGATCAAATTTTAAAAGCCGCTTTCTCTGTGGTTAATGCGATGATTCGGACTAACTATTATCAAACTTTAGATGATGGTGCACACAAACCATATATCTCATTTAAGCTTGAGTCTGCTAAGGTGCTAAATCTGCCAAAACCATATCCTTTATATGAGATTTTTGTATATTCAATTCGCTTTGAAGCGGTACATTTACGTGGTGGTAAAGTAGCTCGTGGTGGTTTACGTTGGTCAGATCGTAAAGAAGATTTCCGTACCGAGGTATTGGGCTTGGTAAAAGCACAAATGGTTAAAAATTCAGTGATTGTGCCTACAGGTTCCAAAGGTGGTTTTGTTTGTAAAAAATTACCAGATGCAAAAGATCGTGAAGCGTATATGGCTGAAGGTATTAACTGTTATAAACAATTCATTTCAGGGTTGTTGGATATCACGGATAATTTAGTTAATGGGCAAGTTGTTCATCCTAAACAAGTGATTCGCCATGATGGTGAAGATCCATATTTGGTGGTGGCAGCCGATAAAGGTACTGCAACATTCTCTGATTTTGCCAATGAAATGTCACAAAATTACTCATTCTGGTTAGGTGATGCATTTGCCTCTGGTGGTTCGGTTGGCTACGATCATAAAAAAATGGGAATTACAGCTAAAGGTGCATGGGAAGCGGTTAAACGTCATTTCCGCCATTTAGGTATTGATACTCAGACACAGGATTTTACTGTGATCGGTATTGGTGATTTGATGGGGGATGTATTTGGTAATGGAATGTTATTATCTGAGCACATCAAGTTAGTTGCAGCGTTCAATCACCAGCATATTTTCCTTGATCCTAATCCAAATGTTAAGACTAGTTATCAAGAGCGGCTACGTATGTTTAATCTACCACGTTCAAGCTGGGAAGATTATGATAAATCAACTATCTCTCAAGGTGGTGGGATTTACTCTCGTTCAAGTAAAACGATTCCTCTAACCCCAGAAGTAAAAGCTTGGCTAGAAATTGAAGATGATGAATTAGCTCCCAATGATTTAATTCACCTGATTTTAAAAGCCAAAGCTGATTTACTTTACAATGGTGGTATTGGTACGTATATTAAAGCCGAGAGCCAGTCAAATGAAGAGGTAAAAGACAAAGCCAACGATGCATTACGAGTTAATGGGAATCAATTACGTGTGCGTGTAGTTGGTGAGGGTGGTAACTTGGGTGCTACTCAGCTAGGACGGATTGAATTCGCGCAAGCTGGTGGTAATATTTGTACTGATGCGATTGATAATTCTGCAGGTGTTGATTGTTCCGATCATGAAGTAAATATTAAGATTCTATTTGCTGCAATTATGCAAGCAACTGGAATGGATGTTGCAACACGTAACAAGATTCTTGAATCAATGACGGATGATGTTGGTCATTTAGTTTTACGTGATAACTATCTACAAACGTTGGTACTGCGTACAGCAGGCTATCGTGCACGTTATACTTTGCCAAATCATCAGATTTTTATGCGTAAGCTTGAAAAATCAGGTGAATTAGATCGTAAGATTGAGTTTTTACCAACTGATGCTGAGATTAATGAGCGGATGCAGGAAGATAGGGGCTTGACTTCACCAGAGATGTCAGTTTTGTTAGCATATTCTAAAATGTCTTTAGATCGTGAAATTTTAAAAAGCACATTAGTTACTGATGCTGATTTTAATGATTTACTAATTGCTTATTTCCCTAAATATCTGCAAGAGAACTATAAAGATTTTATTCTCAATCATTATTTACGTAAAGAAATTATTGCCAATCAATTAGCTAATTTGGTGGTAAATCGCGCTGGTATGACATTCGTATCACGCTTTACGGATGAATTTAGTTCTCCATTATCAGATATTCTTAAAGCATGGTGGGTTGCATATAATCTACTTGGTGCTCCACGTTTGTATGATGAAATTGAAGGCTTGGATAATAAGGTTGGCGCAGAGGTTCAATTAAAACTTTATGTTGGTGTTGAAAAGGCCGTTGAACGTTTATGTCGCTGGATTTTACGTTATGTTAAAGACTTAAGTAGTGCGAGTTCAATTATTAGTAAATATACGACACATGTTGCAACTTTAGAATCCCACATTGATAATTTAATCAAGAGCGAAGATTATCCTGAAGTCCGCGATGAAGAGAACTTGTATATATCTGCTAATGTGCCTGCGGTATTGGCTAAATTGGTATCACGTTTAGGCTATTTACCACAAGTGATGGATATTGTATTACTGGCAATGGAAAATAATTTAGCTTATGATGTAGTAGCCGATAATTATTTTGCTGCTGGTCGGTTATTGCAAATTGACTGGTTGCGTAAGAATGTATTATTATTATCGCGTGGTAATAAATGGCAAGCGTTAGCTCGTTCTGCGTTACTTGCTGATGTATTTAAGTTATATCGTGGTGCAATGCAATTAGCGATTGCAAATACAAATGCTGATACACGCGCTTGGATTGCTGCTAATCAGGATCGTATGGATAAAATTACTGCAATTTTAGAAGAGTTGCAAAGCTATAAGGTTCTCGATTTGGCAATGTTATCTGCTGCAATTCGTGAATTTGCCCATATTTTAGAGTAGTATTTGCTGAGTTTTCATTACCAAATAGCCGAGATAACCCCTCGGCTATTTTTTTACGTCTTGACAAAGATGTATGGTTGTGTTAGAATCGCGAAATATAGGAAATGGAGTTTTCCTAAACCGTCTCAAATAGACTAATGACTCCTACCAAGTTTCTGTTTAGTTAAAATAGAAATAGGTTGGGTCTACAGTTTGCTCTCATCACTCATTAAACCAAATCTTTTCTATTTTAGCTTGATGGAATATCATTAGCTAGGTTTTCTTCTAAATGCTTAATAGTTAAAAAACTAACATGATTTCTTATTAATATTACTAATTGGATTTTTTATTGGTACGAATGTTGCATTTTAAAGCACTTAACCAGCCATATATAATTTTATTAAGCGGTTTTGAACTTTTAGGCTGGAGTTGCACAGGGTGTATTTGATACTTGTGTTAAAATCTGCCTATGTAATTTATTAGCGGTTGTAACTTTATAACGAGACAGATAACTATTTTATTTTGCCACGAGTAATAATATGCCAAAAATTTTAAAACTCATGAAAAATGAGCTTCATTTACCAATCATCGTCGTGATTCTTGCGATTATAATTGGGATTTACCATATTTTTTCTTACTTGATTCCCTTTACCGATAATGCTTTTGTTGTAACTAATGTTTCGCCTGTTGCTGCAGATGTATCTGGTTTTATTACGGAAATTCATGTTAAAAATGGTCAAGCTGTCAAAAAAAATGACCCGATTTTCACAGTTTATCAATTACCATATCAATTAGCATATCAGCAAGCAAGTGCTGACTATCAGGAAGGTCTGAAAAAAATTATTGTATTGCAAAAGCAAATTGACCGTAGCAATGCATTAATTAAGTCCACCGAAGCGGAATTAAATAAAAGCAAATATGAACTAGGACTTAAACAAGATCAAGATGTGGTTGAAGCAGTATCTAAGCTTGAAGTAAAAAAACTTTCCTATGATGTAGAGACTCTAGCTAATAAACTATCCTCATTATATCAGGAAGTTGAAGTTTTAAAAGCAGAGATTGAGCAACAGAAACAAACTGTAGCAAGTCTTAAAGCCAAGATGGCACAAGCTAAAGTTAATCTGGATTTAACGATAGTTCGAGCACCCAGTGATGGTGTAGTTGATAATTTGTATGTAGCACTTAATACACCGGTGAAAATCCATGAACCGCTATTTTCTTTTATTGATACGTCCAACTACTATATTCAGGCAAATTTTAATGAAACTGATTTAAGAAACGTGCGGGTAGGGGATAAAGTTACAATTATGCTCCGAATGTATTATTTTGATCGAATTTTCCATGGCGAGATCGTTAATACGCTTTGGGCTGCAGATCGGCAAACTACCGCGCCGAAGAGCCAGCTACAAAAAGTAGTTAATGAAAATGAGTGGTTATTGCTACCACAGCGCTTTCCGCTGCAAATAAAAATTTTAGATCCAGATCCTAATTATCCACTAAATCCAGGCTCAAGTGCATATGTTTATATCTCGACTAAAAAATAGTCTGGCGAATTACGATCGCTTTGCCGAACATCGGGTTAATGGACTTAAAGCAGTATTTGTACTAGAGCTACTCTTTGGCTTTAACTATGTCTTTGGTGTGCCAAATCCGTATTTCTATTATTTTTATATTCCGTTAACCGCATTTGCTGCTGAACTGGTTGGTAATACCCTTCAAGAAAAATATCTCTTCTATTTCTTTACGGTAATGGGGAGTATTTTAGCAGTATTTTGTTTTGGCGTATTTTCCAGTTATAAAATTTTCTTTGTTTTCTTTGTCTTTTTTTATTCAATCTGGCTCTATTTTACAGCATTGTATTTTCTCAAAAGTATGCTGGTTCCGGTACCGCTAATTTTAAGTCTTGCGGTTTATTCGATGATTTATGGTGATACCAACAGTAATTTCTATATCGCGCTAAATCATGGCTTACAAACTTTTGTTGCTATGTTAGTAGTCTTTGCCGGTTTATTTTTATTTCCCAAAACATATTATCTGTCAATTTGGCGACGTGGTTTTTATAATGCGCTATCAAGCATGGAGGCTGTAACATTGGCAGTCAGTCATAATCGTGATATTGATGTACCAATTATTCCTGGTACGGTGATTATGGAACGCTATGCTAAAATGATTTCACGGCGCGATAAATATTTTAGCGTTCTGAAAATTACCTTATTAAGTCTTGATCTGGTTATGGCAATGTCATATTTAGTTTCATTTCGCAAGCAATTAAGAACGCCATACATTATCGTATTGCACAAATATCTCGTTTTACTAAAAGAGCATTGTTTTGAGCGTAAAATAGTTTTCATTGCCGAGCATGAACGCAGCGTTTTCCAAGAGACTTATGAGCTAAGAATACTCTATCAGCTAATTAATAGTTGGAATTACCTATGTTCGCAAAATTAGTTTTACCGAATCTGAGCTACAGAGCGCTGAGAGCACTGCATATATGTATTGTCTTTACCTTTACCATTTGGTTTCAGGAAATATTGCGTTTTCCACGCGCTGGTTGGACTGGCTTTGCGGTAATGATGATTTATGCTGGTTTTGATAGTGGTACAACTTTGTTCCGTGCCTACCATCGCTTTTGGGGCATGCTGTTGGGATTATTTAGTGGTTATCTGTTGTGGTTTATGGGGCATTTGGATTACCGAACACTTATTTTGATTATTCCGCTAACCGTATTTTTTGCTTACTTTTTAGTTGGGCATGCTTACAGCGTACCAACTGCATTTACGGTTAATACAGCAGTTATTGGAACGGGATATTTTTATGCACATAATTCGTTTTCAATTACCTTTTTTTTAGTTGATTATGCGATTTGTACTGTATTTGCTTTTGTGATTATCTTACTTTTTGAATACTTCTGGTTTCGTCGCCATCATATGATGCAGCGATTTATTCGAGATACTCAAAATGAGGTGCTGCAACATCTCTCTGAACTAGTTAATTTATTGAACCAAGATAAAATCCAACGCACTAAATGGTATCATAGTTGCGTGGCACTTAATCGCAGTCTGAATGAAGTTAATAACTTAGTTCGTAATGCTCAATTTTTACATAGTTCTGAACAAGCGGTTGGTGATGAATTTAATTATTTTGTAGCGTTAAGCAATCGGGTTTTTGTTGCATTGAAAGCACTCTATTCTGCATATTATACCAAGCGCTATCATAAACATGATTATTTTGACCTCTATAATCAAGTTCAAGCTGATTTAGCGCAATTAACCTCTTTGCTTGAACATAAAATCAGTATTAATTCCGGAGTTATTCATGAAGCACATAATTAAGCCATTGGCATTATTACCTTTTATTTTATTGGGGTGCGCTTATAATAATACTTATCAGAAACCAGATGTTCCAGTTAAAAACCAATGGTCAGTCCCAGATCGTAATATCGAATCAGGTAATGAAAGTAATTTACCTTATATTGCGTGGTGGCAGGGATTTAATGATCCGCTTTTAAATCAGTTGATTGAAAGTGGTTTGGCTAATAATAACTCACTTAATATGTCACGTGGACATATTGAAGCTGCCGAAGGTGAGCTTAAAAAAGTTCAGTTCCAATGGATTCCAGATGTTAGTGTATTACTTGGCTATTCCAATAATCCTGCTACTGGTTTTCCGGGGCTTTTGGCTTTAATTGCGCCTAATTATACGATGAATGTTTTTAGCCAGATTAAGCAACAGAAAAAGGCTAAGTATGAACTAGCCGAGGCTAAGGCTAAAGACGATGCGGTTAAACTTACGGTGATTAGTCAAATTACGGCGAGTTATTTTACTTATTTGGCGGAAATCGAAAGAAGAGCGTTGCTTCAGCAACTAGCGGATGATATCACTCATCAAGCTGATATTGCCAGTAAAGTTTATCGGGGTGGTTTAAGTGCGGATATCAATGTTGAAGAGCTACGTTCACAGGTAAATTTAATCCGTGGTGAACAGCAAGTAATTGAACAAAATATAGTTGTCAGTCGCAATGCTCTGCAATATTTGATTAATCATAATCCTGGTAGTTTAAAAACCACTAAACAGTTTGCTGATTTTAATAATAAGAAATTAATTCCCGGAGCATTGCCGCTGACTGTGTTGGAAAATCGTCCTGATATGCAAATGGCAGAAAATCGTCTGCGAGCGTCTAATGAAGGAATTGGTTTAGCTGCCAGTGAATTATTGCCTACCGTGCAATTAGACTTTATTGGCGGTCCAGTGGCGGGAAACAATAACTATTATTTTCCAACGCCAATAACGACTAATGTAGTTGACTTTAACGATCAATTATTAAAGATTCCAGTGTTTAAAATGTCAGCCTTTGGTGAGATAGCAAAAGCGCGTGGTTTGGACAAGGTATCTTATTTTAATTACGTTGATACCTTGCAAAAGGCTCTGCGTGATACGACCAATGCTCTTTCAGCTAATCAGCGCTTAACTGAGAAACTTACGCAGACTGAATCAGCAACTGCACATTTAGCAAAAGCTTATAATTTGAACCAGCGTTTATATCAAAAAGGTATTCAAAGTTATTTGTCCACTTTAAGTAGTAAGATTGCTTGGGATAGAATTCAGATTAATTTAAATCAAGATAAATTGCAGCAGCTATTGACGATAGTTAATCTTTATCAAGAAGTGGCTGGAGGCTATAAATCAGGTGAGAAAGCAGAGTCAAGTAATAATATCAAATAGAAACAGGAGTCAATTTGAGTATAATAAAAATAGCCGGTATAAAACCGGCTATTGCGACAATTAAAGTTATTAACCTAATAAGTGTTTAATTGCTGCGCGTTCTTCACATAATTCATTGTAGGTTGCGTCAATGTATTTACGACTGAAATCATTAATTGCAAAACCTTGAACTACAGTATATTCACCATCTTTACAAGTACATGGATATCCAAACATCACGCCCTCAGGAATCCCGTAGCTGCCATCAGATGGAACACCCATAGTAACGATTTCACCATCAGCAGTACCAAGCACCCAGCTACGGATATGATCAATAGCCGCATTAGCAGCAGACGCTGCAGATGACAATCCACGAGCTTCAATAATTGCAGCGCCACGTTTTTGTACTGTTGGAATAAAGTCAGTTACCAACCAGTTTTCATCAACTAGTTCACTTGCTTTTTTACCTTTAGCGGTAGCGTTGAAAATGTCTGGGTATTGAGTTGAAGAGTGATTACCCCAAGCAACAACATGGCTTACATCAGTAGTATGACAACCAACTTTAGCCGCAAGCTGGCTCATCGCACGATTGTGATCTAAGCGCATCATTGCTGTGATATTGCGTGGGTTTAGACCAGCTGCATTTTTTGATAAAATTAATGCATTGGTATTAGCTGGATTTCCAACAACTAAAACCTTAACATTTTTGTTGGCAACCGCAGCCAAGGCTTTACCTTGGACAGTAAAGATTGCGCCATTAGCTTCCAATAAATCCTTACGTTCCATTCCTTTTGAACGTGGACGCGCACCTACTAGTAATGCAATATCGGCATCTTTGAATGCTACCATTGGATCACTACTAGCCACAATTCCATGTACTAAAGGAAATGCACAATCGTCTAATTCCATAATCACACCTTTTAGGGCATTCATGGCTGGTTCAATTTCCAATAATTGCAAAATAACAGGCTGGTCTTTACCTAGCATGTCACCGCTGGCAATACGGAATAATAAGCTATAACTGATTTGACCGGCAGCTCCGGTTACCGCAACACGTACAGGTGCTTTCATAAATGAACTCCATATATAAAGATTATTTAACAGGAGCATATTGTAGCAAAAAAGCCAACGATAGGTTAGAATAACTGGTTTGCTATATAAATAAATTTATGAATGCAGAATTTAATCTAATTATAAGGCTTGTTTATGTTAATGTATCCGCATATTGATCCGGTGGCACTAAGCTTTGGTCCCATTAAATTACACTGGTATGGTGTGATGTATCTTTTAGGTTTTTTATTTTTCCTTTACGGTGGTAAATGGCGAATTGGTAAATTTGGTCATCCAGTGTTAACTCAAAAAATGATTGATGATTTTCTTTTTTATGGCGCTCTTGGTGTTATCTTAGGCGGGCGCTTGGGTTATTGTTTGTTTTATCGTCCTGATTATTATTTATCCCACCCATTAGAAATTATCAAAACTTGGGATGGCGGAATGTCATTTCATGGTGGTATGCTCGGAGTTTTTGTTGCGGTGTATTTGTTTGCACGTAAAATCAATAGTAATTTTTTTGTCATTTCAGATTTTATTGCTCCATTCATACCAGTTTGCTTGATGTTTGGTCGCCTAGGTAATTTCATCAATGGTGAATTATGGGGGCGTTTTTCAAGTCCTGATTTACCGTGGGGAATGGTTTTCCCTGCATCTGGTTCGATGCTACCGCGGCATCCATCGCAGCTTTATGAAGCTTTTGCAGAAGGTGTTGTGCTATTTCTAATTTTATTAATCTTTACGAGTAAACCACGCAAATTAGGGCAAACTTCTGGAGTATTTATGATTGGCTATGGCTTAGCTAGGTTTATTTTGGAGTTTTTCCGTGAACCAGATGCTTTTGCAACTGGAATTGTGGCATCTACTGGACTATCTCTTGGTCAATTTTACTCCTTCCCGATGATAATTGCTGGAATAATAATATTCTGGTGGGGGTCGCGTAGTAAAACTTCAATCACACACTGATTTTCAATAGTTATGGGAATATGAAATTGATTAATTTAAAAAAGCTTAAGTATGCAATTCCTAGTTTTTTTACGTTATGTGCCATGTTGGCTGCGTTCTATTCCATACTTCAATCTGCATCTGGCAGTTTTCATGCTGCCGCATATGGTGTGATTATAGCAATGGTATTTGATGGGCTAGACGGTAGAAGTGCAAGGCTGACAAATACCTGTACGCCATTTGGCGCTTCTTTTGATAGTATTACCGATATGATGGCATATGGGGTGGCTCCGTCAATTATGCTTTATTGCTGGGGGTTATTTTCTTTAGGTAAATTTGGCTATATAGTTTGCTTTATTTTTTGTGCTTGCGCTGGCTTACGTTTAGCCAGGTTTAATGTTATGCTGGCACAAGTAGATAAACGTTATTTTCAAGGGCTATCCTCAACAATTGCGGGTGGCTTTTTAGTATCATTTATTTTGCTTTGTGTGCAAAATCAGTGGGATACACCACAAATGGTAGTATTGGGAAGCATCATTACTACAGTTTCAGCGTTATTAATGGTTAGTAATGTTAAATTTTACAGTTTTAAAGAAGTTAATGTCTCGAGTAAACTTAAATTATTTATGGTTGTAAGTATTATAACTGGACTACTAATTTCAACATATTTATTTAAAGCCGCTGCAATATTTTCGATTATTATGTTCTATATTCTTTACTCCATTAGTGTTCATTTATATTTTTTGTTTTCTAAGTCGGAAATAATTAAATAAATTTTCTTTTGGTTTGAAACTATTGTGATCTAGTTTGTGAAAATGCCATCATATCTCTTTAAATCTACAGTAACTACCTGCTGTATGTGGTAGAATTAACATTGCTTAAATGTTAATTCTTACTTGATTATTAATGGTAATGCGCTACTGGTTTCAGTCATTTAATATTAAAACCCTTTATTAATAAGGGCTTTCATATTGTCATCAGTATAATGTTCTTAAGAACGCGCTTTAGATGTCGTCGAAAGTTTTATTAATATTAGAGATTGTTTATATAGTCTAATTTTCTTTTTTAGGGTGTATTATGAGAAAGTTTTTTGCCGTTTTGCAACAGGTTGGTCAATCGCTAATGTTACCAGTTGCGCTTTTACCTGCTGCAGGTATTTTATTGGCATTAGGTAACGCCTTTCAAAATCCTGCCTTGGTACAGTATTTACCATTTTTAGATGCGCATTGGTTCCAATCTTTAGCGCATTATATGGAGCAAGCAGGTGGAATTGTCTTTGCCAATTTACCGATTTTATTCTGTGTGGGTGTAGCCGTAGGTCTGTCTGGTGGCGAAGGTGTGGCGGCTCTTGCAGCATTGGTTGGTTTTTTAATTATGAATGTGGTAGTTGGCTTAGCTAGCGGTGTTCCAGATGTGATTTCACAATTACAGCATCCAAACCCTAAGCTTGCAGTGGTATTGGGGATTCCAACATTGCAAATGGGGGTGTTTGGTGGAATCATTATGGGGATTCTTGCTGCCAAAATTTATAAAAAATATTATGATATTGAATTACCTCCATATTTAGCGTTCTTTGCGGGTAAACGCTTTGTGCCAATTATGACTGCCGTTGTAGCAATCATTTTAGGTTTGGTATTATGCATTGTTTGGCCTCCAATTGGTAATTTCTTGCAATGGTTCTCTGATTCAATGATTAATGCCAATCTAACTTTGTCAGCATTTGTCTTTGGGGTTATTGAACGTTCGCTAATTCCATTCGGTTTACATCATATTTTCTATAATCCATTCTGGTATCAGTTTGGTGATTACATGTCTAAATCTGGTCAATTAGTTCATGGTGATCAAACAATATTTTTTGCTCAGTTAAAAGACGGTGTGCCATTTACTGCAGGAACATTTATGACTGGTAAATTTCCTTTCATGATGTTTGGTCTTCCTGCAGCAGCTTATGCAATGTATAAAGAAGCAGCACCAGAGAAGAAAAAAGTTGTTGGTGCACTAATGTTTTCTGCTGCATTGACTTCTTTTTTAACCGGAATTACAGAACCGATTGAATTTTCATTCTTATTCGTAGCGCCTGTATTATTTGCAATTCACGCAATTTTTGCTGGTTTGTCATTCATGGTAATGCACTTATTGGGTGTTCATATCGGAATGACTTTCTCTGGCGGTTTGATTGATTTCTTGTTATTTGGCGTTATGCCAGGTCGCACACCTTGGTGGTGGGTAATTGTAGTTGGTTTAGTATTCTTTACTCCATTATATTATTTTGGATTCCGCTTTATTATCCGTAAATTTGATTTGGCAACGCCAGGTCGTGAAAAAGGTGATCCAGAGGAAATGGAAGAGCGCGTTGATGATGTTGATGGTTACCAACATGCAGCTCAAGTTTTAGCCGCATTTGGTGGTGTTGAAAACATTGCGACATTGAACGCATGTATGTCACGTTTGAGAATTGAAGTACGCGATAAAACCAAAGTTAATAAAGGACAACTAAAAGCATTAGGTGCTGCTGGCGTTTTGGAAGTTGGTAATAGCGTTCAGGCGGTTTATGGTACTCGTGCCGAGATTATTAAAACCAAAATGGCAGAAATCCGTGATGGTAAAGTTCAGGTTAAAGTTCCTGCAGCTAAAGCACCTGTAGTTCACCAAGAACCTGTTAAGCCGCAAGAACAAGCTCACGTTCCAATAATGCCAATTGCTCCAGTTGAAGTTGCTATTCCAGAAGGGGCTCAAAGTAATTTCGTTATGCCTTTAGCAGGTGAACTAATTAAACTAGAAGCTGTACCAGATCAAGTGTTTTCAACCAAAGTAATGGGTGATGGTTTTGCGGTTAAGCCAAGCTCTAATGTATTGGTATCACCTGTTGATGGTAAAGTTACAATGCTGTTTAAAACTAAGCATGCCTGTGTGATTACTATGGCAGATGGCTTGGAAGTACTGATGCATATTGGTATGGATACAGTTAACCTAGGTGGTGAAGGCTTTGAAGCGTTAGTTTCAGTTAATGACGAAGTTAAAAAAGGCACTCCATTAATTCGCTTTGATTTAGAAGGAATTGCTGCACAAGTACCTTCGATGATTACGCCGATTGTCTTCACTAATTTGGCTGATCTTAACAAGACATTGTCGGTTCATGGATACCATGATGAATACAATGCTGGTGTTGATATTAAAGTCGAATTTAACTAAAGTTATGTAACATATATGTTAAAAGCAGGCATTATTGCCTGCTTTTAACATTGTAGTAAGAATGGGTGTAAAATCTCTTTATATAATCACACGAGTGACGCGCTATACTCCAGCATAAGCGGCAAATCCACCGTCTACCGGAATAACAACGCCGTTTACAAATCCTGAAGCTTTTTCATCTGCGAGCCATAGCAATGTTCCAATTAATTCCTGAGATTCACCAAAACGTGACATAGGCGTATGAGCAATAATTTTTTCGGCACGAGGTGTCCAACCACCATCAGTGGTTTTTAGTAGATTATAGTTTTGCTGGGTAAGAAAAAATCCTGGTGCAATTGCATTTACACGGATATTAGTTTTAGCAAAATGAACAGCCAACCACTGTGTGAAATTATTAACTGCGGCTTTAGCTGCACTGTAAGCAGGAATTTTGGTTAACGGGCAAAGTGCACTCATTGAAGAGATATTGATGATCGTTGCATGAGCTTTATCTAGCATTTGTTTGCCAAAAACTTGTGAGGGTAATAATGTGCCCATAAAGTTTAATTTAAACACGAAATCAATTCCTTCAGGGTCTAAATCAAAAAAACTAGTCGCATTCTCTTTATGGCTGATTTCTTCAGTGTAGTATTCTTCGCTACTGGTACCTTTCGGATGGTTACCACCTGCTCCGTTGAGTAAGAGATCACACTTACCTAGTTGCTGCTCAATTAAAGCTGCAGCACTCTCTAAACTTGCTTTATCTGTTACATTAGCAGCAACAGCTAGTGCAACGCCACCAACTTGAGCTATCTCATCAGCAAGCTTTTCTCCTGTAGCAAGATCGCGTCCTAAAATTGCTACTTTATAGCCTTGTTTTGCCAGCGCATGACAAAATTCGCGTCCCAATACTCCGCTACCACCTGTTACTACTGCTACTTTATTATTTGAATTCATAAAATTTCCTAAATTGTAAAAAGATAATAATTAATTTTTAGTTATAAATCTGTTATGTTGTAGTGTAGTTGAGCTTTCTTTGCTGAAGATCCGCAACAATTTGATTACAACGTTCATCAGTTAATTCATACCATAGGGCAATAATCAATGCTGCAATTAAAATTGTGATTGCAGGGTAGAGTAATAATAGCCCCTTAATCCCAAATAAAACATGCTGCGTTTGTATTGCATTAGGGATATAGCCAATAATCGATAAACCAAGTCCAGCTGAAAACCCAGAGATAGATTGTGCTAGTTTACGTGAAAAGCTAAATGCTGCGTAAGTCACTCCAGCAGCACGTTTACCAGTTTTCCATTCACCAAAATCAATAATATCCGAAATTAATGCCCAGACAATTCCATTTGGGATGCTGATTGCAACGAAGGCAATTGTAGCTAAAATTGTAAAGCTAATTGGACTGGATGGTATCAAAAAATTGATGATATCTGCGATAATACTGATTCCAAATCCAAGTAGCATCGTTTTTTTCTTGCCAAAGATTTTTACGAGCTTAGGAATCGAAGTAATTGAAACTACTGAGCTGCCAATGATAATAAAATTAATTAACGCCATTAGTTTCACATCGCCCAAATTATACTCGCAAAAATAAATTAACATGGCAATTTTGATATTATATGCAGAGATTGTGAAAATTGACATGATAATCAAGATCCATAATGGACGATTTTTGGTAAGAGCATGTTTTAAATCACTGCTTTTGATTGGTTTGCTATTTGCTGCTTCGACATTTTCATTAGTATTTCGATAACAATAGGCGTGTGACATTACTCCAATTATTGCCATAGCAGCTGCTGCAACGGGGAATCCCCAACGAGTATCGCTAAATAGTAGCACAATCGGCATAAAGACTACGCCAGTAATTAATAATGCCAATAGCGAACCGCCTTGACGAAATGAAGCTAATTGAGTTCGATCATGGACATCTTGTGTCATAGCGGCAGAAAGTGATCCGTAAGGTATATTAACCATTGAGTAGCATAAGCCCCAAATCATATAGCTGGCATAAGCATAAATAAGCTTGCCTTGGACAGATACATCAGGAGCAATGAAAGTAATTACGGTTAAAAATGCCAGAAAAATTGCCGATGTCATCATAACTGGGCGGTATTTACCATTTTTAGATGCTTTACGCTTATCAACAAATGATCCAGCAAGCACATCCATAAAGGCATCAAAAATTTTACTGAATAAAAATACTCCACCAGCTGCTGCAGCGCCAATTCCGCAGACATCGGTGTAAAATTTAAGTAAATAAGCTTGGCCTAAATCAAAAGTAAAACCATTACCTAGATCACCAATTCCGTAGGCAATTTTTTCTTTGAGGGTGAGTTTTTTCTTAGTCATTACATTCCAATCAAATCAAAATGGGCGAAGCTAACAATAATTTGGCTATCGCAGTTTGGAAAAGCTAATTTTATTTCGACTGATCCTTTACGATTACTATAGTACCATCCTTCTTGAGCCTCATCAAATTTAGCCCGATGCAAGAAATGCTGCAATTTATTACCATTGCTACTTAACCAGTAAGGACCTTTATTTTGGTTAATCAATTCCAGCTCTAGGTATTGCGTTTGAGGTGCAATCTTGCCACTATGTTTTAAATTGATCTGGGTTTGCTCCGTGGATTTAACGACACTGATCGTCGTTTGCGAATAGTTACCATCTTTATATTCCTGAGATAATCCATCATCTTGATATAAGTTGAATTCACTATTTTCACCGCCGATTAACAGCTTGAGATGCTTAAAATAACCACTACGTAAACGTGCTTCATCGCTTGTTAGCGGAATTATTGCAGAATCGCGAATAAATAATGGAATTGAACTTAGATCAACTGGGATTTCAATCTCTTGTCCGCCAGCGTATTTTTGCATAGTATAAAAATTGTACCAATTAGCGCCATTAGGCAGATATACTTTACGGCTAGTTGCCGATTCTTCAACCACATTTGCCACCAGTAAACTACTTCCAAGCATAAAATCTACACTTTGTTCGTAAGTCATACAATCATGCTGGAATTCATAAAAAGTTGGGCGCATAATCGGATGCCCACTTTGGTGTGCTTGACGCATTAATGAATAAAAATAGGGCATTAGGCGATAGCGTAGGTTAATTGCTTCACGAATCAATGGTGTGTATTCTTGATACATCCACGGCTCAGTTACGGTATTATCGGTATTGCAGGAATGAATTGAAAAACGCGGTTGGAAAACACCATTTTGCACCCACCGCACAAATAATTCAGCATCGGGATGTGGTCCCCAAAAGCCACCAATATCACAACCATTATTGGCAACGCCCGATAATCCCATGCCTAAAATTGTTGCGATATTGAATTTTAAACTTTTCCATGAGGTGTAGTTATCTCCCGCCCAAGTTTGTGAATAACGTTGAATTCCAGCAAATCCACCACGATTAACCGAGTATGGACGAATATTTGGATTGTGTTTTAACATTGCCTGATAGCCAGTAAATGCCATTAAATTAGGTTGAATTGATTTGACTTGCGCAAGTTTAGCTAATTTACCATCGAAATTACAGCAGATATCACGATCGGTTAAAGAATCGTACTCACAATTATCGTTCCATAATGAAGTTACGCCATTGTTAAATAGTGAGCTGGTTAAATACTCACTCCACATTTTACGCGCTTGTGGATTGGTGAAATCAACAAAAGAACCTAAGCCTCCCCACCAATAATCGACATATGGTTCTGAATTTTCTCCAGATTGTCCAATGAAGATTTTCTGGGTACTCATCAATGCATAATTGGGGTTGGTTAACAATACACCCGGTTTGATATTTGGTGTAGCTGGTGCACCATTTTTCTGCATTTGGCTAAAAAATTTACTTGGGTTGCTAAATTTAGTATTATTCCATGTGAATAATTGGCGCTTATTGCTTGCATCAACTGTATAACCAGATGAGAGGTGAAAATTATCAATTGGAATCAATTCTTCACGGCAGGTTTTGACAAAGTTAACAATTTCATCATCGCAGTTTTCGGGTAGTTCTACGTAGTACATGGTTGAACCAAGATAACCTAATGCGTAAATCGGTAACATTGCCGATTTTCCTGTAATATCAGTATAGTGTTCAACTACTTTGGCAATACTTGGACCATTTAAAATGAACAAATCTAAGTCACCACCATCGGCACAAAAATAACTATAGCGATGATGGTAGTTACTATGCTCAACCCCCATGTCAAATACTGATTCATAAGTGTTGTGATAGAAAAACCCAACGGCTTGTTGAGTTTGACGGTTTAGCTTGATGTAAAATGGAATATGTTTATACAAAGGATCACTATGTTCTGGGTCATATCCCAGTGTATCTTTGGCGTTTTGCACTAGTCTCCGGCGAAGTTTATTAATAGCACCCGTTTTTTCACCAAAACCATAAAAGCAGTCCTGTTCGATATCAATCTCAGTGTAATGACTAACGCGCCCCAGTTGATCTTGAGTATAAGGGCGTGACTTGAGATCAGAATAAATGACTTGCCCAGAGTTATTTTGCACTTGAATATAGTACGGTGATTTGTTGATAATGATATGCAGGGTACGTGTTTTTAGCGTTAAAGCGATTTCATTTTCTTCAATAAGAGGGGTGAGCGCACTTATCTTTTGTCGTTCGTTAGCTAATAAATCATCAAAGCGATCATTCCAAGCGGTAGTGCTTAAGATATAAGACTCTTCCAGAAACTTATTGGTGAATGAAGTACGGATGCGAATTATGTCATCAGTTAATAGATATATCTTGCAATAGCAGCTATCAATATTCAGTAATACTGAGTTGTCAGAGTTTAACTGCCAGTTAATTAATCGTTTAGGAGTTTTCATTTTTTTACAATTATAAAATTATTAAGTGCCAAATAGTGCTGGTATAATGACGTCAGTAACTACCAAAATATGAAGCAAAAGCTGGGTGCAAGCAACGAAATGTACATGAGAAGTACACGATGAGCTTTGCAACGACGCTCTTGCAAAATATTCTGAGTAGTTATTAAATACCAAAAGTACGAATAGCTAATTCCATGCCTTTTAGTTCTGCAATTCCCTTCATTCGCCCAATACACGAGTATCCTGGGTTACTTTTCTTACGTTGATCATCAAGCATTTGATGCCCATGGTCAGGGCGAATTATAATTTCATTACCAGTTTGCTGTTCAACATCAAGGACTGCTTTAACTAATTTAGCGAGATTGGTGCTTCCTGCGATATGCTCATCTTCATAAAAGCTGCCATCAGCTTCACGTTTTACACTGCGTAAATGAACAAAAGGAATACGTTCACCCCAAGTGCGAATAAATTTCTCTAGGTTATTGTCTGCGCTCACACCCAGTGAACCAGCGCAAATGTTTAAGCCACAATTTTTACTACTAAACTGCTGCATAAGTAAACTAATGTCATGCTCATTACTTAATATTCGCGGTAAACCAAACATTGGACGTGGTGGATCATCAGGATGAATTGCAACTCTAACGCCACACTCATCAGCAACTGGTAGAATTTCCTTTAGAAAGGCAAATAAGTTACTGCGTAATTTATCGGCATTTATTTCGCGATATTGATTAAGTGCATCTTTAAATTGCGTAAGAGTAAAACTTTCTTCCGCACCAGGAAGTCCAGCAATAATATTTTTAATTAACCGTTGCTTGGTTTCTTCCGTCATTGAAGCATAAACTTCCTGTGCTTTGGTTTGCTCCTCAGAGGTATAATCATTTGCGGCATTATCACGTTTAAGGATAAATAAATCAAATGCAGCAAATTCAAAATAGTCAAAGCGAAGTGCTAATACGCCATTTGGCAAACGATAAGCCAAGTCAGTTCGCGTCCAGTCTATTATTGGCATAAAGTTATAAATAACAATTTTAATCCCACACTCTGCTAAATTGCGGATGCTTTGTTTATAGTTTTCAATATATTGCAGGTAATTGCCTGTGCGCTTTTTAATGTCTTCATGAACTGGAACACTTTCTACTATACTCCAAGATAAATTAGTTGCTTCATTATTTAATTGATCCCATTCTACTTCATGTTGTCGTTTTTTTATCTCTTCGGTACTCCAGATTTGCCCATTTGGAATGTGGTGTAATGCTGATACAATATCAGTTGCACCAGTTTGTCGTACATCTTGAATTGAAACAGGGTCTTGTGGACCAAACCAGCGCCAGCTATATTTCATATTAATGCCTTTCTATGTGTGTTAATTTATAATGTGTTAACGTTAACATTTGGTGTCAATATTCTACCATATTTGTGTCGTTTTTACTCGAGATATGATGCTGCAGCGCATCAATAAATCATTCTTCGTCTAAGTTGATGTTTCCAACTATTTGGGTGCCGTTGCTACCTAGCTCTAACTGAATTAGGTTTGCATGGTATCTTGTGGTTAATTCTGCTTGTAACTCTCGTGAGTGTGATGTCACAATAATCTGTGAATTATTGCTAGCATTGGCAATAAGTTTGGCTAAATGTGGAATCAAATCTGGATGTAAACTCATCTCTGGTTCATTTAGGATTAGAACTTCTGGCGGTCGTGGAGTTAAAAGCGCGGTGACTAAACAAATATATTTAAGTGTTCCATCAGATAACTCACTAGCCTCTAGCGCTCGAAATAGATTGGCTTGTTTGAATTTAATTTCAAACTTGGCTTTTTGATGAGGGTCCATAATATCTATTTGTGCACCATTAAAAGCATCGGCAATCAATTCATTAAATAGTTCAATATCACCAATTTCATAAATAGTTCTGATTGCTGCAGCTAAGTTTGATCCATCATCATTAAGAACGCTGCTTCTGACGCTAGCTTGCGGTGCGCGAATCGGTGAATTTGCACTGGTTTGAAAACTATGATAAAAGCGCCAGTTTCTGATTGCTGCACTTAGATTAAAAAGCTCTGGATAGCGTTGTGGCTCTTTCAGCTGTGCAAGGACTGATTCGGATAGGTTGAGGCAAAATGGGTAAGTTGTTTTTTGGTTGTTGAGATCGTAAGTAAAGGTGGTATTAGCTTTGCGATCTAGGATAAGGTTACTGATTCTTGGTTTAGAACCAATCCAAATTCGCTCCTCTTTTACTTCTGGATCAAGATAAAACATAGACCCAGGCACAGGAATTGGGATTCCAATACTCATGTGGTAGCAATACTCATTAGTGTTAACGCTTAGATTTAGGCGACTGCTCCGGTCATTAAACTTAGTTCGACTACGATGTCCAGACCACATAATTGAAGGAATCCCTCCTTCGTTAGCGATGTTGGAAGCTAATTGACCATTTACCGCCTGAGCTAATAGGTTTAATGCTTTATATACATTACTTTTACCACAGCCATTGTGCCCGGTAATGAGATTCAACTGTTGCAAATTTAGTTCCAGCTTTTGAATGGAGCGATAACTTTCGATGGTGAGTGTCTTAATGGTCATTTATTATTAACCTCTAAAGAATGATTAGATTATATAGTTTTAGCTATTCTACCGTAATTTGCTTTGGTGTGGCAAGCAAAACTTCTTTATCTATCCGTTTAACAATAGAATAAGTGCTTAATAAATATGCTGGTAGATGAATTAGAGTATTTTGCATAAGTGATAATTTTACACTTAATTGCTATCCTATAGATATGATTAAATAATTCATGTGATGAAGTAAGTTTGTGAGTGCTATTTAATGAAAATTATTAAAATTATTTTGACATTTAGTGTTTCTGCATGTGATAATAACGACCTGCACAGCAAAACAGCGAGCTTAAAACAAGTTAATTGTAAAAATGTGCAAAACAGATCTTTAACAAGAAAAACAATCAATAAATGTGAGGCATCTAGCTATCAGTGTATTGAAGAAATACGAAAAAAGTTTGTATTCAGAGATGAATGCAGACACAGATAGTTAGAAGTCGAACGGGAAACCGAATATTGAGAAATTAATAGATTAAGTATAGAGATATACTTTAATCGACGTCTAGCGA
>JACCEA010808278.1_pt1 | contig 32815 bp, 68 predicted proteins | sample 7449851 | NCBI WGS metagenome assembly JACCEA01 (sample SAMN15323453, study PRJNA562643) | freshwater metagenome | isolation source: river surface water | place: USA:Blue River Watershed | collected 2017-08-18 | reverse complement strand
TGAAATTGAAAACGTGTATTGCGATGAGTTAACGGAAAAAATTGATGAGTACGTGGAAAAAATTCCAGCATATAAATATTAAAAACATTGTGTTTTCTGTTTTCCCCTCAGCCTAAGAAACTGAGGGGTTTATTTTTATACTTTCTGATCGTTATTACTTTATATAATATGGAAAAAGAAACTCATTGCATAGTATATAGATTGCACAAAGATAATTCACCAGTTGTAATACCTTGTTATTCAGAAAAAGAACAAGACGAAATGCTGATTAAAGCAAAAAAAGAAGGTTATAAGAATGCCTATAAAGCAACGCCTTCACAAGCGTTAAATGTGCTAAATGAATTTGGTAATAAATTTAAACCAAAACCATTAACACAACAAGAAAAATGGAATAAATGGGCTATAGGTAGATAAAAGCACCTATAATTTTTATACTTTTCTCACAAGTCTCCCTTTATAATAAAAAGAAAAGCTATTATGAAAAAATATAAATTAGTTAATAATGTTTCATTTTCAGAAACAACTCCTAATGAAGTTTGTAACATACTAGCTAATGCTATTAAAGACAGCCGTAAGCAACGTTTAAAGATTTATTATGGAGACGTTAATACAGGTAAAGATTGGAACGAAGAGTTTGATACAATAGGCTATATTGGTTTGTCTACAGGAACAGTTAAAATTCCTCTTCTTATTTTAAGAAAAAATTCATTTGGTGGTGGTGCAATTTTAGATAATTGTATTGTTAAAATAAAAGATATAAAAACAGGCTCTACACTTTACCAACATGAAAAATATATTAGTCCAAAGGTTGAAATAAAAGACAGTGTTGATTCCAATTATAAATATGAAACTTCAATTAATGACGTTCTACATGGTAGGCATAAGACGTTAAGAAGTGCCACTATTTGCGCTAATAGAATTAGATAGAAACAAAAAAAAGGTAAAATAAATTTTACCTTTTTTTTGTTTAAAAAATCCCACGAAAAAATGCACCAATTTCGTATATCATCTATCGAGCGAAGTCTCATATTTGTATAAAATATTAATTAAATTTTATACTTTTTATGTTCAAATGACTTTATACTGTGTAGATAAACAACAATTTAAATTTAAAAAAATGAAAAACACAAAATATTTAGTTACAAATATAGAGTATGATTTTGATGAAGAAGATGGCAGTTCTAGCGTGCCGACAGAATTGATAATTTCAGTTCCAGAAGTATTGAAAACTAGTGAAGAAATTCAAGATTTCATTAGCGATGAAATTAGTAATATAACTGGTTTTTGTCATTTTGGATTTGTCTCAAATATTGAAAAAAAATAATTAATTTTATACTTTTATCACAAGTCTCCCTTTATAAGAAAAAGAAATTATGAGTATTTCAGCAGAGGATATTTTACGAGTAGCTAAGTCAATTAATTTTGAACCAACTGAAAAAGAAGTAGAAGAAGTTCAGCTAAGATATACTTCTGAGGAAGAAGAAGATTTTGGTGCAACATGGGATTTGATTGTTGAAAAAATTCTTTATGACTTAAAGAATGAAAGAAATTTAGAAGAGCCAAAAAGCTACGAAAAAGTAAAAGAAGAAATAATTAATAAGAAGCAAAAACTTATTGATGCTGTATTGGAAGAAATTAAAAAAGATGTTACCTATGGCGACTTAACTGCAATAGAAGAGCTTTTAAAATTTTGTCCTACAAAAAACTTAATTTCTTATTTACCTGAAGAAACAGGCGAAAAGTTTAATTAATTTTATACTTTCATAATAGGTCTCCCTTTATAAGAAAAAGAAACAATGAAAGGATTTGCATTTTATATAGAATATGCTGAAGGTGTGAACCCAAACAAGTTCACTAGAAAAAACTTAGGCACTCACAGAGGAACTGTTATTGCTGTTTCTACTGACAGAGAATTATTGAGACCTGAAAAGATAGGTGGTAAAACTGAATGGATAACAGAAGGTTTTGGAGCAGTTCAAGACTACCCTAATTGCTCTGTATGTTCAACCTCTGTCTCTCATTCATACCTAAGAGATAGAACAAAAAGGATTTCAGAAGCAATGGCACGCGAAATTCACCCAAGCTTATTCAGCTACTTAGATAATTAATTTTATACTTTCTCATTCAATTTTCCTTTATAAGAAAAAGAAACGCAACATGGCAGTTAAAATAATTACAGGAGAAAAAGCTAAAGAAGAATTAAAAAAACTTCTAACTGATGAATTGTATCAAAAAAGACTTGATACTAATTTTATAGGAGTTGGATATTATTCTGAAAAATTAAATGGAAAGGAAGTATTTACTGCTTTTGATAATACAACGCATGATTGCTGGGTTGAAAATTTTGGTGATGAAGAAAATGCAATAAAATATTGTAATAGAGAAGAAGCTAAAGATATTAACGGAATTATTGTAGGTTAATTTTATACTTTTCTCATTCAATTGTCTTTATAAGAAAAAGAAACATATATGACAAACGTTATAGCAGACCTTCAGAAAATAAAAGCAGACTACGTTAAGGAACAAGCTGACAAGATTGTTGCTGAAATGATTAGAAGAAAAGTTATTAGCGATACTGTTAATACTTGTGACTACCCAAATTGGGATAGAGAATTACATAGAAACTTTCCAGAGATTGCAATAGAACTTAGAGCACGTGGTTTCGGAGTTTCTAGTCAAGTTAGGCACGGAGTTACAGAATGGACTATAAGAGTCCTTTAAAATATTAAATTGAAAGAGTTAGGTTTGTAGGTGTTTTAGGAGGGTACATCGTCCGATCGGAGAGATTGGAACGCCAAGGCCACCACTACAAATCTAACTTTTTTATACTTTTTTATTAGGTCTCCCTTTATAAGAAAAAGAAATATGTTAATTCAAAAGCCTTTGTTTTGTGATATTGTTGGAATGTACAAATTTGCAATTGAAGAAGGTGCGAACAATTTTAACCATTTTTTAAAATTATTAGACAATCCAAAAGAATTTAATAATGGATGTTGTACTGCATTTACTGCATACTATGCACCACTAATAGAAAATTGTGAAGTGGTCGATAGTAATATGTTTATGGATGTATTACAAGATAATATTAAAGGTTATGATTATGGAAGTAATTGGCATGAATTTATAAAAAAAGATGATAAATTTTATGATTTAGAAGCATTGGCTGGTGTTGACTGTGTTACAAAGTTACCTTTCTTTATTAGATTAAAAAATAAATAATTTTATACTTTTACGATCCAACCTTCTTTATTAATCATGGAAAACAACTCAACATTAGTAAACGCTGAATTAAAGAAAGTTCTTTTCGGAGCTGGTGCATACCGTTCACGTGATTATTATATGGACCAAGCGGTTCTTGTAGATGAAGGTGACTACCACTACTACGTTAAGACAGCCGAAAATATATTTGTTATGCAGACAACTAATGGATGGTTTCAATGTCCTGCAAATGAAGTTGACTATAAGCTGTTTTTAGAGCTATTAGAGACAGTTCCCGTTCATGACAATGGAAACATATTAGAGAAGTTTGAATGCTTCTCTGCTGGCTCAGAAAGACGTGCAGTTTTACAATGGGTTGAATGGTTATTTGAAGTGAAACTCACAGAAGAAGATTTTATACTTTTCAGTTAGGTCTCCCTTATTAAGAAAGTTATGGCAGAAAATAATTCACACAGAAATTGAAGTTATTCCGCAAGATTTACCCGAGGCAAAGATTACTGTAACTTTCTAAAAAACATAGAAACCCGCTCAAAAAGTGGGTTTTCTTTTTATTTGACCACCACGAAAAAATGCACCAATCTCGTATTTCATAACTTTCAACCTTGATTTTTCGTATACTTAGTGTTATATTAATTAAGTGAGGTTTGCAATTTTTATACTTTTCTGTTTGATATAACTTTATCATGTATAACCAAAATAGATAAAATTTATGAAAAACTTTTTATGCCTGTGTTTCTTATTATTCTTTACTGTTCTGCCTCTAACGAGTTTTCGAACAGCCGAGGATGATTTCACAAACATTAAAAATTCAATTGTTACAGCGGATGAATTTGTTGATAATTTAACAAATTTAGTAGATGTCAACTTAGATGAAGTTACAGACTTCATAATGGTTAAGGCTAGTTACTACAACCCTGTAATGTCCCAGTGCGATTCTACGCCTCTTATAACAGCCAGCGGTGCTCTTATTGATACTACACGAACAACAGCCCTCCGATGGTGTGCAATTAGTTATAACTTACATACTCGTTATGGTGGATTCTTAAATTTTGGAGACGTTGTTGAAATTGAAGGCGTTCAAGGAAATAAGCGAATTAAGGGTAAATATATTGTTCATGACCTCATGAACCCAAAGTGGACTAATAAGGTTGATATATTGCGTGGAACAGGTGAAAAAAGTGTTACGTATGATAGCGTAAAACTTAAAAACCCCAAGGTCAAGAAATTCAAAAGTGATGTTGCGCACCAAACTAAGACTACAGCCAATTCAATTAGGCGACAGGCTATGTACCATACAATAAATAAGTTTTTCTCAAAAATACCTTTCATTGGCTCTGTTACAAATAGTTCTAGACCGATATACTTTAAGGAACGAATATGTGAACGTGACCTTGAAGCTCCGAGAGGTGATGTCTCCCTACTATTACGACAGATTATAATTCGTAACACATAAGAAGCAATAAAGATACATACATAATAAAAAAGTCCTTGGAACTATCTAAGGACTTTTTTATTTTATACTTTTTTTGATCTCTCCCTTTATATAGCATGAGCAGAAAAGACGAATTTAAAAAAGTAATTGACGAAACTTTCGATATTGATAGTTCGTTTTGTCATGAAGGTATGGTAAACATATACTGTGAAGAACCAGACCTTACCCAGAAAACAATATTGTTACAGGTAAGAGGAAGTTCGACAATGGAACATAGCGGAGATGAAGACTCTGTACATTCGAATGTACACCATTTAGCTGGCGTTAAAAAGACTTTCGCGTTCGAAGGTAAGGAATACACAGCAAAAATTAAGAGTGCCACAGTGAAGCTAATAGGAGAGGGTGCTCATGATGATGGAGATTATGAAATGGTGGTACGTGGTGAATTTGTACTAGAGTTCATTTAATTTATACTTTCCTGGATCTCTCCCTTTATTAATTCGATAGTTCAAATTGATAAATTAGTTACAATTCTTACTTAAACACTTACCGTTATGAAGAAGTAATCATTGTGGGCTGGCTACGTGCTAGCCCATTTATTTCTTGGTAAGATTATTACAAGTATATAAACTCTGCTGATTATGAGTACAATGATAAATAATTTAAAAACACCATATTACTACTGTTCACAAAGTTATTCTTTTTGTGGAACTAACTTTTGGATTGGCTGGGAATACCCAAAAAGTTATGTTGATAAATTTTCAAATATTGATATGTCAAACTTTAGATTGGTAAAGTAAATTTTATACTTTATTGAACTCATCTCCTTTATAAGACATGGAACAAGTAGCAGTTAAAAAAACGAGAAAAACAGTAGCGGAATTCGATATTCTTTCTCCTGATGGATTCTCAATATTTCCTGATAGAACATATACTTCTATTAGTGCTGGCAAGAAAGCTTTCAACGAATGGAAAGAAAGATATAAAGCACAAGGTTATTATAGTTCAAACCACGGACGTATTGAATTAAAATACCTAGCTGAAGAATGTTCATATGTACCAATTAAAAAGTAAGACCGTGGAAAAGCAACCAATTAGACAAGCGAACGTGGATGCTCTTAGAGAACTTCCAAAAGAAGTAACTGGTATTAACTGGGAACTTTACGAAAAAATAAAAAAAGCCAAAGCAGAAAAACTTCAACCTAAGTAATATGGAAAACGAAGAGCCTAAAAAAAAGAGAACTGTTTTGGTTGTAGGAAGTGTAATAGGTAGTGCTTGTACAACAGCTAGATTGCTAGCAAGGCTGGAAGCAGAACATAAAGGCGCAATTATTGTAGTTGAAAGTTCAAGAGAAGAAAAGAAAAACATAATACTTGAACAGGAAATAGTTATTCCAATTCGAAACCTCCTTTGTGAAATTCCTACTAGCAACTACGATTATTCAGCACACAAAAAAGCTGAAGACGAAATGCTGAAGCGACAAAATAAACTTAGAGAAAAACATTACAATAAAAATTCAGCCAAGATGTTCAGAAAGAAAAAGTAATTTTATACTTTTTCTTTCCTATTTGCTTTATAAGAAAAAAGTAAGATATGGCAAAAGTATATTCACTACCTGATGAATTTGAGAACAAAGTTCCTCATTTCTCTTTTAAAGAGTTTCAAGAAAAAGGAGTAAAAGCATGGCAAGAAATAGAGAAAGCTTTTATTGAAGAATTAAAAAAGTGGGCTATTGAAAGAAACCCTACTCAGGAACATGTTGGTGAAGTTATTAAATTTCCCATGGCAGATGGCTACGCTCAATACTTGGTTGCAGCTACAAAGCCAGTTCAATTGATTCATTTACCGTTGGGTGATGCTTGGGATTCTCCATACGCTAACAAAACGACAAAGGTAGATATTGAACGACAAGTCAACGCAAACAAACGAATGGCTGAACTGTTCGCAAAAAAGAAGGAGGGGCAATAGCCTCTTTTTTTATTTCCTGCTTCCCACGAAAAAATGCACCTATATCGTATACCATATATTCATATTCCACAGCCCAGGAAATTTTTATACTTTTTAGGATCTATGCTCTTTATAAGAAAAAGAAAGTTATGTACGACTTCACTCACGTTCGGGAATTAGAAAAAGCAGGGCAATGGAGACAAGCTGAGAAGGCATGGAACTCAATGCTTATGAGAGAACATGCAGATGCGTGTAAACTCTTAGCTGATTCAATTGAGGCAGGAGACTATTTCAGAGAACAAGACAGAAGAACTGTCTACACTATAATAGAAGGTCGTAAGGGCTTCTTTGGTTTTAGAGAAGGTGATTACACAGTAAGAGCAGGAGAGCGTCTCATTGGTCGTGTATATGGCATTAGTGAGGCAACGGAGGCGGTGGTAGCATTACAAGAAAACAAGGATGCTCTTAATAGAGTTGTAACAGGAATTTTACTTGATTTTCCAGACTTGAATAAATAATTATATGGCACAACAATATGTTTCACGTGAGAAGGCTTACGAGCTAAAGAAACTAGGTTTTAATGAACCTTGTACTGCTTATTATAGACGTATTGTTTTCACAGATGAATTTGTTTTTTACACTGATAAGAAACAGTCATTTGAGAATAAACCACTTAATAATGGAAAACATGATTATGCAACGGCTCCAACATTGGAAGAAGTGGAAGCATGGGAAGAAGCAAATAGTTTTATACTTTTTGTTTAGTCTCCCTTTATAAGAAAAACAATTACAACTATGGGATGGAGTGGAGACCACAAACCGAAATATATTAGTGCTATTGACTACCTTAAAAAAGGCTGGGATGGACACGAAAAATATGAAGTTATTGATTCTGCTATGTGCGGATTCACAGCAATATTTTTTCTCATGAGAGAAAAAGTACAAGGATATACGTTTGTTGTTGTGTACCTTACTCAATACTCAAACGATTACCACAATTTCCACTACAAGTCTATGGACGAATTTGCTGGTCCACGTGTACGTTGTCCTAAGAAGTTCTTAGGTAGACTTACACCAATTGAGGAAATTGCACGTTTGGAAGGTAGTGAAATTGAATACCCTAAGGAAGGTGAAGAATATGGTGGTAACGGTTATTTCTACGCTAAGAGATGGAGAGAAGAAAGTGAAGCATACTTCAAAAAGTCAAAACAAAATTCATTTAAGAATGGTGATATTGTTAAGACAGATGAACCTTTGAGTTTTTCAGGTGGTCATAAATTCCAGTACTTCAAAAAAGTTGGTAGATTTATTTATGCAGTCAGAAATGAACTTACTTTTCCAACAATTTGCAGAGTAAGAGTCAACCTCAAAAACTATAATTTAGAATTTATTAAAAGAAGAAACCCCCCTAAGGAATAGAGGGGTTTTTTGTTTTATACTTTTTTGGTAAGTCTCCCTTTATCCATCATGAGAACAATAGATATACTTGAGAAAGTTTCAGCAATGAATTTGGAGTACGGCGACACTGTAAACATTGACGGCGTTGAAGTATTGTACTCAAATCAAATTGATATTGCTGTTGGATTCTTTATTGAGGTATTGGCTGACGTTAAGTCCCTAAGAGGTTGGGAGATCCCCTCTAAGGAAGTGATAGAAAACTATGTGGATCTGTATAATTCAGGCAGTAAAGATGTACCTTCGATTTTCATTGACTATGCAACAAATGATATTTTGGATGGAAACCATAGAGTAGGCATGGCTAGAAAACTAAAGTTGAAGCAGCTGAAGGCATGGGCGTACATTGGTGATGAAATATAAGCCTTCGGCTGAACGAAGTTCAAATTTTATACTTTCCTGATAAGTCTCCCTTTATAAATTATGAAAAAGACACTAGCACAAGATTTGCACGAACACTATAACACCATGTTTCCAAAGGAAGGCATTATTGTTATTAATAAAATAAAGCACGTACTTAAAGAAACTTGGTATATCCAGTCTATTGTTGGATCTGCTATATGGGTTTATGTAGGAGCTGATAACAAAGTAATTCATGCGATATGTTCAGATGCTTTCCTTGCTAAGATTATTAACAGAGACGTTCTTGAGGTAAGAGACGATGTTGAATCTAAGTTATACAAAACTTGGATGAACAAAAAATTCAACAATTTCGAAGAGTTCAAGATTGAGTGTGAAGCTAACCTAAGATTGTATCATAGTGATGCACTTGAAATAAGCACTGAATACCAAAAAGAATGGGATAAATGGGTTGAAGAACTTACTAAAAAACCTAAGAGTTTAGCTCCTAAACCTGTGGCTCCTTCTACTTTTCACAGAGAAATGGATAATGTTTGTATTAAGCATAGAAACATAGAAAAAAAGTCTGATTTTGAACATTATGCTAAATTTTGCTATGGTAAGATTCCAAACCTCATACATTTCTACCATGAGAAAAGAATGCCAAAACAAGTTTATAAACCATAAGCAATTTTATACTTTCTCGATCCACTTATCTTTATAAGAAAAAGAAAAGAACCATGATACAGGTAAACATAAATTTAGCAGAGGAAACAATTGACGATATTATGGTAACTGCCTTGGAAGGCGGTATTAACTATTGGGCTGTTTCTGCAAAAATTAAAAATAACAATGCCAAAGGTGCAAAGTATGCTAGTCATTGTGTTAGTAAGGGCGGTAAGTTGATTATTAAAACCGATGAAGGAACAGAGCATGAACTTGGTTTAAAAGAGTTAAAGAAAGGTATTCAATTATTTATTGAAGACAGAAATAGCATTGACTTTGAAAACTTAGATGCAATAGATGCTGATTGTATTGTACAGTTTTCAATTTTCGGAGAAATAGTTTACGGATAATTTATACTTTTCTAAAAGCTTAGCTTTATATACCATGAAGATACAAGAAAGACTTAAGAACGTAAAATTGTCAGGCAAATTTGAAAACGGTAAACTGACTGTCATTTCAGTTTCTCCACAAGAAGGAGAAAAAGAATTTACATTTGATACCCAAGGAGAAGAAAGTGACTTTTGGGATTCAGTTATGATTGAAGGTACAATATTTGATATTAACCTTTGGAATAACGATGGTGAATTTGTTCTTAGCATATACAGCGTTAACATAAAAGATAAGTCTACAAATACAGAGACTGCAAACTTCATGCGAATTCTTTTAGATGGTCAAACTACTGAAGAACAAACAGAAGAATTCATAAGAGAACAGACAGAACAGATTTTGTTAACCTTATTCTCGGTTATAAACTTAGATAAGCCTAGCAACTTCGATAAGATATTAGATTTTGTAAGTAAGGAAGTCAAGAGCCGTACCGATGAGGAAGGTGGTTATATGTCACATGGTGACGTAATAGAGGGCTTCAAATTATTTATAGAACAGATTTAAAAACCTTTCTTTTTCCCCCTACCTCGCAAGAGAAGGGGTTTTTCTTTTTTTAATCCACCACGAAAAAATGCACCAGTTTCGTATACCATGTATTCATATTCCACAGCCCAGGAAATTTTATACTTTATTCACTCGTTCGCCTTTATAAGAAAAAGTCATGATAAAAGTAGATATTATAAGTATCATTAAGTTACAAGGTGGTTTGCTTGAATCGGTTGATAGCTTTATTATTCCAGCGGGTGACAAAAGACAGGAAAAAGTTTCCAAGGCAGAAGAAAACTTCAAAGAAAAAATATTGGAGTTGGATGATTCTTTGGATGAAGAAGATTTAGAAGCATTCATTGAAGATGGATATTACGATGATGGCTGTGGAAATGAATTACGTTTCACTTGGTCAGACTCTGTTGAATAAATTTATACTTTTCTAATTCATTAACCTTTATAAAAAAAGAATTATGGAACACGAATTTATTTTGTCAGATGCAGATATAAGCGGTACACACCTACTTGAGCAAATTAGATGTTCACCTAAAAGTCTTTTGAGAAAGTTTCCTGAATTGGAAAAAGACGAGGATTATATGGATGCTATTGACTCCATGAATGACAGACTTGAAAAATATTCTTCAGGTAGCATAACTATTGTACCAAAGTCAAACCCGTCTGAAATATACACTGTCTATGCCAGTTTCGGAACACTTAGAATTGGAGGTTTTGAAAAAGGTGAAAACTTTGAAAAACTTAAAGACTTCTTAGAAGATTAATTTATACTTTCTTCATTCAACAACCTTTATAAGAAAAAGAAAAAGACATGGGAACTGATATTTATGCAATTGCTGAAGTAAAAGAAAATGGTAAGTGGAAACTAAACCCAATTGCTGTTTTTCCTAACCCTTACTTTTACGATGGTTCAAATTTTCCTGAAGAAAAAGAAACTACAGAACCTAGAATTGGAAGACATTACGATTTGTTTTCAGTTCTTGCTAATGTTAGAAATGGAGTTGGATTTGCAGGAATAAAGACTGGTGATGGCTTCATGCCTATTTCACAACCAAAAGGTTTTCCTGCTGATATTTCAGAAGGTGCAAAAGAATATTTTTCTGACATTGAAACGGATTCAAGTTCTCATTTGACAATTGAAGAATTGATTAACTTTGATTGGTCTGGAAATTATTCAGAAAAGATTGGTTATGTTACATTGGCTGACTATAAAGAATTAAGAGGAACTGGAAATGCTCCTTCTGAATATTGGATTGATTCAAGAGGAAAAAACCTTTTGAAACTTTCACAAGAGCAAGCAAATAACATTTTAGATAACGGTTCTAATTTGCCAGCACCTAGCGATGTAGAAGTTGAAGTTCAATATAAGTGGATGGTGAACTACAAAGAACACTTTGCATACTTCTTTAAGGACACGTTGTTACCACTTTCTATTCTTAGAGAGCAGTTTGAAGATGTAAGAATTGTTTTTACATTTGGATAAATTTTATACTTTCTCACAAGTCTCCCTTTATACAATATGGAAAAACTAGTAGCAACAGCAAAAAAATATTTGTCTTACGGATATTCTGAATCCTTTATTGAGAGTCAGATGTGGGCAAGTAGAAGCAGTGAGACGGGAATGCGTCACATAAGAGAAGCAATTGAAACAGCCAAAAACTAAATAACTCTCCCTATGGGTCACACATTAAAAGATAAAACGCGCCTAGCAGTTCAACTCATACATGATGTTCTTAAAAGATTAGACAGCGATGATGTAGAAGGGATGGAAGCGATCCAAAAGGTTCTTAATGAACTTGAGGAACAGTCCGTTGGTACAACTGTTAAGGAACTAGCATGGAAGATACGCCTTGCCAATAAAGTGATGGAAACATTCAATTTGGAAAGCGGTGAAATAATTGGAGGAAGTGAAGCCAGCAGAAGTGTGATAGTTGGAGGTAAAGTTCTGACAATGGACATTAAATTTTAATTTTATACTTTCCTGGGAACTTCCCTTTATCTAACATGAAAGATATATTATACGCACTACTCGGAAACGTTGAAGGAAATACTAAGGAAAACCTTATTATTCCTGTTGACAAGGTGGATCAAGTTATTCACGATGCAATTGAAACTCATGCAGACAGTACTGCAGGTGCGATACTGATTGCAGAATTCATGGAGGTATACATTCCTTACTTCGCTAAGAAAACAGACCTTTCTTCTTTAGAAAGACTTAGAAAGTCTGTAGAAAAGTTAAAAAGAACAATGTCAATGTTCAACTAAATTTATACTTTTGTATAACCAGTTACTTTATTCAATATGAAAAAGAAAGATACATTGATTGCTGAAATTAACCAATACCTTTTAAATAAAGATATTGAGTCTGTTAGTTTTCCCGAACTAGGTAAAAACTTTGAAACTTCAACAGGTACAGAAGAAGGAGAAATTGAAGTGATTGGTGTGAGCCATGGTACTTTCCTTTATTACCCAGCTGGCTTTAACGAAGAAGCATTTGATGGTTCATTGACTGACCTTTCTGAGTCAGACCTTGAAGAAATTATTTCTGCCTTTGAAGACTATGAAGCCAATGAAATTCAAACTCAAAAACGTATTAGCTAAGATGAACAACTTCGACCTATTAAAAGACATTCTAGTGACATTTCCAGTCAAGTTCATAGAAGACTTCGCTGTTGCAAATCCAGCGCAAGGAGGGCCCAATTATGAGGCTGTAGAGGACCACGTGAAGACAGTTCACAATGCAGACGAAAAACAGATCGAAGAAATTCGTTTGCATCTTGCACAGAGAAAAAAGGAAATATATTCTCTTTGTGAGGCGGTGGCTGATATTGCATACATTGCAGGCGTAAAAGGTTATTATGGAGGAGATTCAAGACAAGATGTTGCGGATTTCATTTCATGGGCTAAGGAATTCGAATACATAAACCGTGGAGTCGAGTGGGGCGTGGAAAAGGAGTATTTGGATGAAATTGATGCGTTTACGGACAAAAAAACAACTAAAGAAGTCTAGATAAAGCCCAAGTCTCCCTTGGGTTTTATTTTGCCAAATACTTGACTTTTATCGGACTTTTGCGTATAATTATAGTACAATGTTTAACAAAATAAAAAGTTTTATGAAACAAGTTTTAAGAAGAACACCTAACCAAGTGTTCCACGACGAGTTAAGCCCGAACCACTTCTATCTGCTTAGAGAAGACAAAAAAGACTTTTTTCTTGCGGAGAGTTCAGAGGGCACTTGGGAATGGAGAGATTTCGGCTCCAGAGAAAATGCAGGCGGTGCATCATTCGATTCATTTGAGGATGCAATCAAGTACGCAACTGAATCGTATACAAGTAGCTTTGCAGTAAGAGAACTTACTGCATTTGAAAGTAGACGTGGATTTGTTGCAGAATTAGCAAAGAGAACTGAAAAAAAATTCAGTAAGCCTCATTTCGCTTAATCTTAAGAAGAAAGAAACTAAAGCCCCTCATTGCAGGGGCTTTTTTATTTTTATACTTTTCTGCTGCCTGCTTCTTTATTAAGAAAAAGATCATGGCACAAATCAACCTTAAAAAAGAATACAGAGATTTAGAAATGAAAGTTTTAGCAACTTTAAGAGAAAAGGTTACAAAAAGCAGTTTCAAGTCTAAACATATGGATTCAAAAGCTCTTAGGGTAAATGTTTTTGATTATACAGAATTGGTAGTCATAGATGACAGTTTAACCTTTCTTGATAAACATGGATATCATCATTCTCTTTTCTCTGATTGTTCACTGGAAGACCTGATAGACCTAATAAAATAATTTATACTTTCTACAAAGGCCAATCTTTATAAGTCATGGAAGCAAAAAAAACAATATCGCACAAAAGAGTAGAATTCTTCTCCGACAACAAAGAAAAAATTCAGAAAGGTCAAATAAATTTACTTGGCCTTAAAGGAATGGAAGTTAAGAGAAGAACTGATCCAAATGGATTTACATATTCATTGCCTGCTGCTAGTATTGAAGGTTACTCTGTTGATAGCGTTAAGGGTGGTCAGAATGAAGCAATATTTACCATGCTATCCAAAGCGCCTGAAATGTTGGAATTGCTTCTTAAAACAAAGGAAAAATTAGAGACAGATATTAAACATGATAGTTTAGTAGGTGCATTTACCAAAGATCACCATAAACTTCTTGCTGAAATTGATGCTGTGTTAAGACATATTGTTGATTGAGCCTTCGGCTGAACAAAGTTTAAATTTTATACTTTCCTGGGATCTCTCCCTTTATAAGAAAAGAAAAAGAAATTATGGCAACAACATTATTAATAAAGGTTTGGAACGTATCTCTGTTTAGAGCAGATGGCGAATTTGTGGATGAAACACAAGTTGACGAAAAGAAAGACGATTTGGCAAACGATTTGTTCTATGATGATTTCGGAAACGATAAGGAGGAAGGCGACTATTTGGAGTGGACTGAAGGAACTGAAAAAATTTTAGAAGGCGAATACATAGCAGCTGAATTACAAAACGAAATTATTAAAACACTGGAGGAATAAAAGCATGGCACTTAAAAAGAATGATGCAGACGGTTACGAATCAATTAAAATTCGTTTAGATAAAACCAAGTTCCCAAAGGCATATCTTGCAAAGGTAACTGAACTTGTTAAGTCAGGTTTATCCCTTCAGGAAGCAGAAGATTTTGTGGATACCACAGAATTTGAAATGGAAGTGTATTACAGCCCTGACTGTGGTTTGTTTCTTGTTGAAGCAGAAGCGGTGGATGCAACTCCAATCTTTGACCCCTATACTGGGATAGAGATGGAAGAATCAGACGAAGATTAAAAAAGTAAATCCCTCATTAGTGCTTTTTATACTTTCCTAAATAAAAACCTTTATACAAAAAAAGAGTATGGCAAAAATAGCAAAATTAAAAAAAGCACTAAATTTCCTTCAAGAAGGAGAGGGTATTTATTTAGAAAATGATATTTTTTTAACAGGAAAAGAGTTAGATGGAAGCGATAAAGTATATGGCTTCATTAAAACTAAAGACAACTTGCTTGTTGTAACAAGAGAAGCTTCAGACGGTTATCCTGTTGAAGATATGGATAAAGAAGATTTGAATTATATTTTCAATTTGTCAGCTCCAAATATCTTTAATAAAATTAACAATAAGGAATATGAAATTGTTGATTCTAAAGAAGTATAGTAATTAACCTAAAAAAAGTCATGGGAAAAATAGCCAAACTTGTTTCGTTTACGTTTATTACTAGAGTAGTAGTAGATGAGAATACTTCGGATGAAGAAATTGTTGCACTTGCAAAACCAAAAATAAAAGCCAAGATCGACAATGATGAATTGTTTGATAACTTGGAAGGTATTGAGATAGATTCAATACAAGAATAATTTATACTTTTGTAAGGTAGTAAACTTTATTGAATATGAAAAGCAAAACGTTAAATATACTGGCAACAAAGGCGGAAGATAATTCCTACTACCAGTTCGAGCTGATCGGGTTCAATGAGGTTTATTGCCACGACAATAACAAACAGGAAGCCTATTTCCTAGAGCGTACATTTGGTGCTTACCGTTGTAAGTCTCCCTTACAGAAAGTCTCTAACTTCGACGAGTTCAAGTTCTTCAGCAGAATGATGTTCATGGCAATGATTGAAGCAGGGGATGGATTTGCAGGTACAGAAGCAGATGCTAACTTGGATTATGAGTTAGATATGCGAGTAATAGCCCTTTCAGGGTTAGAATTCTCTAATTAATGGCAAAAAACAGGGGTTTTAAAATTTATTTTAAAATTTTCTGCATATATATTGAATATAGTAAAACTTTTAATTAAGTTTAACGTATAATACTCTACATTGCGGGGTGGAGCAGTTGAAATAAAGAAATAGCTACATGCAAGGTGGAGAAGTAGTATCTCGTCGGGCTCATAACCCGAAGAACGCAGGCGCACATCCTGCCCTTGCATCCAAAACCCAATCATATGATTGGGTTTTCTTTTTTAAACTCCTCGAATTTTTCCTCTACAAATGTTTTATTAAATTTGCCCCTGTCCTCAATTACAAAAGGAATATAACCAAATTTAATTATCTCTCCCTTTTTAATTTCGTCTCTATTTTGAACCTGCTTAACGGAATGTTTCTTTGTTATTTTTTTGAAGTGCCAATTACCATTCCATAAAACAGCTGTTTTAATATCATGTATAATTACATCTGCATCCCATCCATTAAAAATTGGCTTATTTGTCTCTACATTTACAAAGTAAGAATTACACAGTTCAGCAAAATACTTTTCGTTTTTACTTCTCCTTGTCTCTCCCTGTACTTCAGCAGACTTTTTACCAGCAATACTTGCTAAGCCAAGTGTTTTGTTTTTATAGCTGGTAGAACAAGAATGAGAACATAAAATCTGATTCTTTCTTCTTGAATTAAAAAGTTTCCTACAAAAAACACAATGTTTATCTATTAATATGTTTCTTTCTTTAGTTGTTTTTGTTAATGAACTAGAAATTTTATTTTTTGTTTCCTCTGTGTGATCTCTCTTATTTGCACATGATATGGAACAATAATATTTTTCTTTCTGTGGATATAGTTTTTCTCTTTCAGATACTTCTATCTTCTTTTGACAACAATTACACTCAACAATAAACATTTTAAAGTTACCATATCTTTTATTTGCCCGTTCAGAATTTTGATGTTTATTTTGGCAGGCAGTATTGCAATACTTGTTTCTAGTTTCTTTTTCGCAATTAAGACATTTATTCATAAGATTTTCTTATAAATAGTCTCAAAAAACGGAAACTAGGATCGAACCTAAACCTTTTAGGTTAAATATTTTTTATTTTTTACTATATATATTTGATTTTAATCGTAACTTTATATATAATTGTTACGTATAAGAAAGAAAAACATTATAAAGAAATGAATACAAATTTTAACATAGAACGTGAATCTGAGGAAAAGCTAACAGCTTTGACAGAAACTTCTATGTTTAGAAAGTAAGATTCATCTAACTAAAAAGCATTAAAAGGTCACTGTCAAAAGCAGTGACCTTTTTTATTTGGCCCTGAGGACGATATGGTGGAGTCGCAAGTCTTTCAAACTTGTTCCGTAAGGTGGGCGGGTTCGAACCCCGTCAGGGTCACTTATGTTGCGTTGGTGTAGTAGGTTAACACGTCACATTTTCACTGTGAAGATCATGGATTCGAATTCCATACGCAATACTATTATTTTTATACTTTTTTAGTATCATGTTCTTTATATCACAAGAACACTGATACGTTATAGCTCTAAAGTACAGCAGCGAAAGCACATGGAATATCAGCATAAGTTTTTCAGTGTTCTTATTTTATACTTTTTTGATCAGCCAATCTTTATAAGAAAAGGAAATCGTTATGACAATTATGACAGAAAAAGAAAAAGAAGGCAGTATAATTATTGCTAAATTTGTTGGAGCAACATTTGATGAAGAACGCTTCAAGATGTCTAATGGTCTGAATTACTATACATTTCCTGTAACTCCTCATCCATTGAGTGGTGGTATACATTTTCCTGAAATTAGTATGCAATATTACAAGTCACTAGACTGGTTAATACAACCTATAAAGAAATTTAAAGAACTTAAATTTACTAGCGAAGTTAATATTCAGATACACCAACGATACATTAAAAGCATTCAGGCATTGTTGACTGGCACGTATCATGCAGGTATGATATGTACTGAATTAGTATTGGCAATTAAATGGTACAACGAAAATAAATAAGTTATGAAGCCTTACGGATTAAACAAAAAATTTGATTTAGGTTTTGAAGATGTTTTAGCCATACAAGTAGCTGGCAGAAAATCTTCAACTGGTAAATTTCCAGAAAAATCTGGCAAATATAAATCATATACAAGAAACTCTAAAACCAGAAATGCAAATCGTAGATATTTCAAAAAAGTTGAAAGACTTAAAAATAAAAAGTTTATCAATTTAGAGTTGGAAAACTAATTTTATACTTTCTCTCTCATTCAATCTTTATAAGAAAAAGAAAAAGACATGGCACATAACTTACACTTAGTAGTTATCAAATCAGATTCAGCTGAGTCTGCTTGTGATATAGTAGAAAATGAAACTTTTGATTTCGGAGATGATAACAACTGGTTTACAGTTGTTGGTGCAGTTTCTCAAGACGATGAAGTTCATGTTAAAGAAGATGAAACTAGTTTCATGGAAAATCTTGAAACAATTGAAAAAATAAATGCCCATATTCGTAAAGAACTTGCTTCGCTTACTAACGAAAATGGTTACAGCAGAGGTCGTGATTTGTTAAACATTCTTATTGCTGGCAATAAAAAGATTGAAGACCTTGATGGGCAAGATTGGTACAGCATTAAAGAATTTGCCCATGATATGTCAAACAAATTCAATTTTGAAGGTGAAGACAAGTCAACTACTTTCGATGTTCTTAAAGGCGATCAATATAAATTTGGTCATTATGATGAATTCGGAGTAACACAACATTATTCCATGTTAGAAGACGGTGCTTCAGCGGAAGATGAAAAAACTTATGTAGTATTCATAGATATGCACTCCTAAAGGGTGCATATTTTTTTATACTTTTTTGTTCATTCAGTCTTTATAAGAAAAACAAAGTTATGAACGGACAATTCACTTTAGAAGAACATAAACATAAAATTAGAGAAATGATTGTCAAATATATTGACTTCAGTAGCTTTAATTTCTCAGGTGATCTTATTCAAATACACCCAAAAGAAGGTAAGACATTCACACAGCACTGGTTTGAGTTCTGCTTCACAACGCTGGCAGAAAAGGTGATTCAATACAACCACCAAAAGATGGGGGACATGGCTTATCAAGCTATGATTGGAAATACTCATCCAGTTGATTTCTTATACAAAGTTCACTTAGATAAGAAATAAATTTTATACTTTTTCAAAACAACTTCCTTTATAAGAAAAAGAAACAGACATGAAAACAAATTTCTATACCAAATTCAAAAAAGAAACTCCACAGTTAGCATTCCAATTAGAAGACAAATTGGAAGCTACAATTTTCTTTGACCATTACCACAAGATGGATTTGGATGAAGAAGAAATTTTGGATCACAGACGTAAGATAGAGTATTCAATTGACTGTTTACTTGTAGCTGCTGAAGTTGCTCCTGAATTGAAGTTCTTAATTGACTTTCTTATTGAGTACCAAAAGATAGAATTGGCAGATGAAGACGAGTGGAAAGTTGAAATTGACCTGAACAAACTTAAGTACTGCAAAACACTTATTTGTTATTTGCCTGACATGGATGAAGTTCTTGCGGTCCTTGACTACATTCAGGATGACTTGGTTGATGAACAAGGCCACGATAAAGATAGAGTTTTCTTCTTCCCTGAAAATGGCTACTGTGTTGTAAGAAAAGATATTCTTAAAAAACATTTATCAGTTCCATTGGGAGAACATGGTAATTTCTATGGACAAAAATACCCACTTCAATACCGTTGGTTGGAAGATATTTATGAACAATTCCAAGTTCTATACAAAGGCGAATGGTTAGATGCAGAAAGCATAGATTTTGATTTCCCGTATGAACATCTTAGACAGGAGGAATAACCCTCCTGTTTTTATACTTTTTATCTTAAGTCTCCCTTTATAAGAAAAAGCATGAACATCGAACTGAAGAACATTAAGTTTATGGAATCCTTGTCAGAAGAAACAAACTGTTTCTCAGCTGACTTATTTATCAATGGTAGAAAGGTTGGCTATGCAAAGAATTCAGGACATGGCGGAGCAACTGAATATATGCACCACCTAGACGAAAAGAACCTAGCAAAGAATCGTGAAGCTATTAGATTGGCAGAAGCGCATTGTGCATCTCTCCCTGACATAGACTACGGTGACTTCAAAATTAAGAGCAACCTAGAAAATGTTATCGACAAACTTTTCGAAGCATGGATGCTTGAAAGAGAAACCAAAAAGTTTCAGAAGAAAATGGAAAAGAATTTCCAAACTCAAATCTGCGTTGGTGTTCCGAATGCTCCAAGCTATTCGTTATACAATCTAAAAAAGCCGTTAGAATTATTCCAAAAGGAAAAACTTCAGCAATTCATTAATGGTACAGTTAAACCAAACCTTAAAGAAGGGGAGGTAATCCTTAACACAAACTTAGAAAAACTGGGACTTAAAATATAAGTCCCTTTTTTTATACTTTCTCTCGGATCAATTCTTTATAAGAAAAACATACGACTATGGGTACAAGAGGTTCAGTAGGGTTCATTTTAAATGACCAATATAAAGCATCATACAACCACTTCGATTCTTATCCTACGGGATTGGGTCAGGATATGGCAGACTTCGTAAATAAAGTCAATGCAGAAGATGGCTGGAGTAATTTCAAAAAAGCAGTCAAAAAAGTAAAATTGGTAAGCGAAGAAAAGAAACCAACTAAGACTCAAATTGAAAAGTATATGGCTTTTTCAAATACTGGAGTTGGAAGCGGTGACGTAAAAGACTGGTATTGCTTGCTTCGTGAAGTACAAGGAGCTGTGTCATTAGAGAAAATTTACGAAGGTACATTGTCTCACATGATTGATAGCGTAAACTTCATTAAGGATTCTCTTTTCTGTGAATGGGCGTACATTATCAATTTGGATGAAATGACTTTTGAAATTTACCAAGGATTTCAAAAAAACCGTGATCCTCAAAATAGATTCGGTCAAGAAAATAACGATGGTTATTACCCGTGTAAAAAGATTGTATCTATTCCATTGGATAGAGTTATTACCGATTCGTACATGGGAGACATAGAAAAACTAGCAAGAGAAATTTACAGTTCATTAGAGGAAAATAAAGATGTTAACGGTACATTGCTTCACATTAAAAATTTAACCAATTCGTTGGAGGTTATAACAAAAAAAATAACAAAGAGGCTAGTTCCAAGTATGGGCTAGCCTTTATTTTTATACTTTTCTGATCAGTCTACCTTTATAAGAAAAAGAAAAATATATGGCAAATTATTTTGATATCAACGTAAAGATGGGATGCAGAGGCGCTTCATTCTCTGTTCCAGTTAAAATAGAAGACAACTCTATTACAAGTGGTGACGATGTAGTAGAATTCGCTCTGAAGAATAATATTCTAACAGAAGAATATTCTGAAAACGTAAATTACGTTGAAGATATTACAGAAGAAGAATATAACGACATGAAAGGTATTTAATTTTATACTTTTCTTCTGATCAATTCTTTATAAGAAAAAGATAACAACATTCACAAAACATAAAAACATCATGGGACAATATTATTCACCTATTAGCATTGATAAGAAACAATATCTTAATTCTCACGACTTCGGCAACGGTCTTAAGTTAATGGAACACTCTTGGATTGGCAACTTATTTGTCGATGTAATTGTAAGGCTTCTAATTCCAGGCGGCGCATGGCACATGAGTAAGATTGTTTGGGCTGGCGATTACGCTGATAACGAACTAAACAGAAAAAAAGAAGACAAGGGGTATAATCTAAACGGTCTTTGTTATGATCCTAAACATTACGACAACAAACATGAAATGTTGAAAGAACTTAAGGGCTACGCAAAGGAACAAGGTAAAAAACTCTACATTCAGGAAAAGCAACTTATTGAAAAGATACAACCTGAAAGAAGTACCAAAGCGTTGGCTGGTTATAACTTCATTATTAACCATACAAAAAAAGAATTCATTGATATTAGAAAAGTTTTGTCAGTAGGCGGTTGGCAAATACACCCTTTACCTCTTATGACTTGTGAAGGTAACGGCAGAGGTGGTGGAGATTTCCGCGGAAATTCAGAGTTAGTTGGTAGCTGGGCTAGAAATGTAATTTCAGTTGAGAAAAAAGCACCGAAGGGATACAAAGAAATTATCTTTGATTTAATAGCTGGCTTCTAATTGAGGTCAGCTATTTTATTTTTATACTTTTCATAAAACTCTCCCTTTATAAGAAAAAGCAGCATGAAAGATACAAATAAATTTATGGCTATATCTAGATTGATTCTAGAAATTATGGTTGAAGGTTCCGATGGAGATGGACTTCCTGAAGGCTTTGAGATGCCAAGAAAAACTGTAATCAAAACTGCTAAGGCGTTAAGAAGAAGTAAAAGAGAAGGTTTGCTTAAAATAGGCCATCATGGTATGTACTACTATGATGGAATTCAAGAAGACTTCGGCGGCTACTTCGAAAAGCAAATGAACAAAGCCAAAGGCCTGAAGAAAAAAGGTTTAAGAGTCGAAATATAATTTTATACTTTTCCAAGGAATTCACCTTTATAAGAAAAAGAACGATTATGTCAAAACAAAATTATTTAGTTCAGCCCGAATATATGCTTGGCAGAGATGCTGATTACAAAGCACAGGAATACTTAAATTCAGTATTCGAAACAATAAGCGAAATTCCAGACTCTGGAACAAATGGAAACATTGGGAATGATATCCATGTAAACAGAAGGACAAAGAAAGCAACCTTGATTAAGGCTCCTAACTTATTTGAAAACGAAGTGGCTTATAAGAAATTCGAAATTAAATTCTGCAGATTATACCGTGCAATTTCTTCGGCTCTTGCCTTATACCGTTTGATTTGTATTTTCCCAAACCCAAAATTTACTGAGTTGTCAGGTAGCGACGGTTATAAAATGCCGTGGGAAATTATGTTGAGACATAAAGAAACTGGTGAGTACATTGGTTTTGGAGAATGGAAAGGTTCATTTAACGTAAGAGGTACAAAGAACGCTAACGAATACAACGAAAAGACTTTAACTGATTTTGTTAAGTTAGTTGGTTTGATTCTTAGTAATAAGTCTCCACATCCTTACGATGGAAATGTTGCAGGGTCAGTAGCATAAAATAAGTTTTCACATTATAGTACATGGGTTGTCTCCAGTTGAGGAGACAATCTCTAGAGGTGGAGGAATATGAATAAAATAAATACATCGCAATTGATGACACCTGAGTGTATCAATGATAACATAAAAATCTACAGTAAGAGATTAAGTGGAACACATGCAGAAGAATACTTCTACAATCAAATTTCAACGGACTATATCCGCTCCTATAAGGCAGAACAAAATAAGTTTGAAACCGATGAGGAAAAAGAAGTTATTGGAAAGTTAATTGAATACTTTCAGGCAAAACAGGAATTCAGACGTTGTGCGCAACTTCAGCGAATTCTTAACGGTGAAAGTCTTAGTGCAAAATATATGTTTTGAGCCGTCGGCTGAACGAAGTTTAAATTTTATACTTTTGTTAAACCATTCTCTTTATAAGAAAAAAGAAATCATGAGTAAAGAAATCGTATACATATTCGTAGAAGGCGGCATTGTTCAACATTGCTCCTCAACTTCAGGAGTTGAAGTTGTTAAAATTGAAGTCGATAAGGAAATGACTCCAAGCTTAATTAAAAAACTTCAGGATCAAATACTACCTGAAGGAGAAATGAAAGTCAACATTAGCAAAAACTGGGCTGAAGTCTTACGAGATTATATCGGTGAAGAAGTTGATGTTGAAGCAGATGGAAGCACCATACAAAATGAATTCCGAGGAATATTGGAAGAAATTAACATTGATACTGATGGTACTTTCTACGCTACCGTATTGGATGGTGAAGGAGATTATTTCAATACTGATGTTCTTAATGTAACAATTCCAGAAGAAGATTAAAAATACTATTCATGTTTAAAGGGGTTTAGATTTGAATGTTTAAAGCTAGGCAAGGTTTATACCCTTGCCTGCTTTCCATTTATATCCCCACGAAAAAATGCACCAGTTTCGTATACCCATGGGTGATCATATCGTCGCGTTTCCATCCCCAGGAATTTTTATACTTTTTTATTTCCTCCGCTTTATCATACATGAAAGCAACAAACCTATTTACATACGAAATCTTCAAAGTAGAAGAAGTTCCTTATTACTGGGTTAAAGAAGGCGAACCTAGAATCAACTCTGCTTATGGAGTTGGTGTTAGCACATCCCCAAAGAAAGCCAAGGAACAGGCTCTTAAGATGTTCAGAACCATATGGAAGTGGAACGTAGACAACAAAAGAGGTTGTAATGTAGGTTGTTGCATCTTGGGATACCAAACTTTGAAAAAAGGTGGTAAGATTCTAACAGGTGTAGAAATAAACCTTAAGGATAAACAGGAACAAGTCCAGTTTTATCACATGATATTAAACGAAGCTGCATAAAAGTTTTATACTTTCTCAAATCATTATCCTTTATAAGAAAAAAGAACGAAACATGGAAACACTTAAATTTCAAAAAGGCAACGCCAAATTAGATAAAAGCATTTTCTTATTCAGCTTACTTGCTGGCCACGCTTGTCCTTTTGCTAACGATTGCCTTTCTAAGGTAAATTTCAAAACTGGCAAATTGGAAGACGGCCCTGAAACAAAATTTAGATGTTTCTCTGCTAGTTCAGAAGTTTTATTCCCAGCTGTTTTCAAGGCTAGAAAACATAACTGGGACTTGTTAAGAAGTTTACGCTCTGTAGATGAAATGACTACACTGATTAACAGTAGCTTACCAAAACAAGCTAAGATTATTCGAGTTCACGTTTCAGGTGACTTCTTTAACCAAAACTACTTCGATGCATGGATGAACGTTGCAAAGATGAACCCTGACAGAATTTTCTATGCATACACAAAAAGTGTTTCATACTGGGTTGCTAGATTAGATTCAATTCCTGCAAATTTCAGCTTAACAGCTTCCAAGGGCGGGAAACACGACAACCTTATTGAGAACTATAACCTTAAGTATGCAGAGGTTGTGTTCACAGAAGAAGAAGCAGAAGCAAAGGGATTCAAAATTGACCACGATGATTCATTGGCAATTTACTCTAAAACGTCTTTTGCCTTATTACTTCACGGTTCACAACCTGCAGGGAGCGTTGCTAGCAAAGCATTGTCAACCCTTCGCAAAGAGAACAAAGGTGGATATTCCAAAAAGAAAAAGGCTGCAACTGCAGCTATCTAAAAAGATGGGAGGGACCAGTTCTCTCCCTAAACTTTTACCCTTACTTTGACGTATAATATTAGTAAACTCAAAAAAGTATATGGCCAAGGTTGCAAAACTAATAATGGTTACAGCGGAGAACAACAATAAGTACTACAATATGGAAGAGTTACCAGATGGAACCTTCAAAGTAGTATATGGTCGTGTCGATGTGACTGCAATTAACGAAAGTTATTCCATGGGAATGTGGGAAAAGAAATACAAAGAGAAGCTTAAGAAGGGCTACGTAGATCAAACACATTTGTTTGCCGTGGAACCTGACCCAAGTGATGACAAGGACAAAGACAAAACCTCTCCCTCATTCGCCGATATCATGGACCCTACAATTAGTAGGTTCGTATCTCAACTTCAGGCATGGGCAAATAAGACAGTAGAACAAAACTACAAGATCTCAACAGCCAGTGTTACCGCGAAACAAATAGATGCAGCTCAAACAATCCTAGATAGCTTATCTCATATGATCAACATCGGTGTCTCCCTGGATGACATTAACCAAATGATGCTTGATCTATTTAAGACGCTGCCTAGAAAGATGGGTCATGTTCAGGATTATTTGTTCACAACGATCAGTGATAAAGACGATCTTGACTCAGCAATGAAATTGCTATCACATGAACAAGATCTATTAGACGTATTCAAAGGTCAGGTTCAAGTATACGCTGCACAGCAAGCACAAAACGTTACCTCTGCCAAGGAAGAAAAGAAAAGACAAACACTTCTTGAGGCAATGGGAATTGAGTTCTTCAATACGAACGACAAAGAAAAAGAAACAATCCTTTCCAAGATTCAGGACCCTTCTCATAAAAAGCAGATCTCACAATCATTCAGAGTTAACAATAAGAAGACTCAAGAAAGATTCGACAAGTGGGTTGCAGAGACTGCCAATAAAAAAACAGAGTTGTTCTGGCATGGTTCAAGAAACCAAAACTGGTGGTCTATCTTAGACTCTGGTCTGGTACTTAGACCTACAAGTGCAATCATAAATGGTAAGATGTTTGGATATGGAACTTACTTTGCAGATAAGTTTCAGAAGTCCCTGGGTTATACTTCTTATGGCGGCTCTCGATGGGCTGGTGGTAATTCAAACAATGCTATCCTCTCCCTATATGATGTACACGTTGGTAACCAACTGAATATCAAGAAGTGGCAAAGTTCCAACAGCTCTTTGAGTGAAAAAGAATTAAAGAAACTGGGTGATTACGATTCAGTATACGCGCATGGTGGTTATGACTTGGTAAACAATGAGTTCATTGTATACAACGAAGCACAGACAACCGTTAAATTTATTACACAGATAGGAAAATAAAAAGGTACAACTTTTTATATATTTTACTGAACCTCTGAAGTTTTCTTCAGGGGTTTTTTTATATCTCTCCCCAATAGAATTTTTATACTTTTCTTAATCTCTCCCTTTATACAATAAGCAACATAAACTTTATCCTATATGGAACTTGTAAAACAAATAATCAAAAAGAAAAAAGAAGGCGCTGCCTGCACAGAGGAAGACTTAGCTGAAGTAAAAAGATTCGTTAGAGATACTATAGTTATGATCGGAGATGGAAGTGTTGGCATCATAGAAGATATCCAGCTGCTTTTCCCAGATGAATTCGGTGAAGCAATCGATGAGATGGAAGACGGCAAATAAAATTTTATACTTTCTTACAACCATTTCCTTTATCACACATGAAAGAAGAAATCAAAATTAGAATTGAAGGTGACAAGATCAAGATCGAAAAGGTCTATGAGTTCACCGAAAAACATAAGGCAGCACTAAAGTATCTTGTAAAGAATCATCTGTTTGAATACAGAGGCAAGGCAGAGCGAGAAGAGATGGAAGTTTATAATGAACTTGAAGTCATGGGACTTGCCACGGATGTTGAAGATGCATGGCATCCTTCATGGACATTAACAGATGAAGGTGAAAAAATTGCAGCCAGCATTCCAGTAGAAGAAGTCATCATTAAAGATGATGCGCCGTTGGATCACTGGTGCGGCGGTCACAGAGGTAAGACGTTCAAAGTAAAATCTGCATTCGGCGGATCTCTGAATGACATTGAGGGGTTTGCTGGACTGGGACCGAATGAAGCCTACCTGATAACTGAAGGCGAATTCAAAGGTTATGCAATCAAGGCGGATCACTGCATACCACAATAAATTTTATACTTTTTAAAAATCATTACTTTATTAATTGTACATTAAAAGAAAAACTTATGACTAAGACTTCAAATAAAGAATACAAAGAAATGACCGAGTTGAATTTAGTATCTATGGCTCAAAGTGATGACAAAGCAATTGCCGACAGAGCTTTCGAAGAGATCCACAGACGCTACAATAAAGCTGTTGCTTATTTCCTTATGAAGCGAGTAGGCGGGATGAAGGATTCTGTTGAAGATCAACACGACCTTGTTCAGGTTGTATTTGAAAAAGCATATCTTTCAATCAAAAAATTCAAACCTGAATTCAAATTGAGTACATGGCTGATGAAGATTGCTTCCAACTTGGCCACGGATAAATTCCGCAAAAAAGGACTTACGTTGGTTGCACCTGTAGCACAGGCTGAAGATATCAACGGTGAACCATATACTGAAGCAGAATACAAAGATACTGGATTGAATCCTGAAATAACAATGGAGAAAGTCGAACGGAATAAATTTGTAAACGACTTGATTCAATCAAGATTATCAGGCGACCATAAACTGGTAATTCAATTGTGCTACTTCGAAGAGAAGTCTTACCAAGAAATTGCAGACGAATTGAATATGCCACTTGGGACTGTGAAGGCAAACATCTTCAGAGCAAAACAAATCCTTAGAGAAGGCTTGAGTCAAAGTCTCATCTTAACAGCATAAGGAATCTAAATTCACTGGGAATAATTCCCAGTGAATCAAATAACATTTATTAAGTTCTTGACGTATAAGAGTATGAATACAGTAGCCTTAGGAAATTTTCTTGTATCAACTGGTAAAATCGTAGTAACGGATCCAGCATATATTCCTGGTACATGGTGCCAAGCTAATATGAAAGTTGCAACTGGACAGTGGACAGCTCAAGTACTTGAAAAGGACGGCGTAGTAAATGATATCATCGCGTTCCTTGGGACCCAAGCGCCTTCAGAAAAATCTTGGGCAATGGATAATGGATCCATTGGAGTTGACTCAGGAGCACTTGGGATCTATGATCATGCAGATTATCGTGCAGCATGGGATGGTGAAGAAAACAATTCCGTGGCAATAAATAAACTACACGCGGAATTACCTCCTAATAATTTTGGAGGGGTTTTGGAAAAAGGAGCTGTATGCAAAACTATTGCTGTCAACTACTACAATTTGTATGTTGTTAAGAACGCAGCTGGTGAAATCATAGCCTTAAAAATTAAATTTGTATATTAGAAAATGCCACATTCAATGTTGTTTCTGTTTAGCTGCCTAGCGATGTTAGTTCTTGCTAAGATTGTCCTGGGTTTTAAATGGCCAATTCCTTTTTGGAAAAAGAAACGATTTAGAATGCTGAAGAGAAAAATAAAACAAAAAGTAACCAGAGCCTAGTTCTGGTTATTTTTTTGTCCATCCAGTTCCCACGAAAAAATGCACCAATCTCGTATACCAGTGGTGCGATCATATCCATAAAAATTCAAAACTTTGAATAACTAATTTTATACTTTTCTAACACCCGCTGCTTTATCTCATGTAATCAAATTTATGTATTATGGCAAAGTTAAATCACGGAGATAAAATAAAATTAGTCCACGAAGATGGCACTGTTGAATATGGAGAATTCCATAGATACGGCGCAAGTAGACATGGAGCCATAGCTTTTTTTAATGGATCGATGAGATTTGTTGATGAACAGGCGCTAATTGCTGTCAACAATAAGTGTGTGAATTGCGTACAAGTAAAAGCAGTTCCACTTAAAAGATTTAATGATAATCAACTATTTTTATATCATGGTAGTGGTAAAAAATTTGACGTTTTTTCAAATGAATTTAACGGCAGTGGTGTTGGTAACAATGGTTATGGATATGGAATATATTTAACAGATTCAAAAAAAAGTGCTAAAATGTGGGCTTCTCACTTAGAAACACAGTCAAGTGTTTTAATTGATGGTATTAAGCCTTCTGAAAATGTGGAGGAATTTTTATATAGAGCAGTTAAATTGTATGGCAATAAAACTGATATATTATTACATGTGTTAAAATCAAATTTAGATTCACTGTATAAAAACAATAAAATTACAGGAGATGAATATAACTTCATTAAAACCGCAAATAAATTAAAATTAACACGAGGTAGATTTGTTTATGAGGTTGAAATAAAAGGGGATGATTTTTTACTATGGAAAAGCTTACCAACTACTGAACAACTAAATAAAGTTAGTGAGCAACTTAGTAGCGAGAAATTGGGTGTTATTAGTATTGATAAGGATATAAAAGTTAATAATAGAATGATAATGAATGGTGAAGATTTATATCTTTCAATAGGATTATCGCCAAAAGAAACTTCATTTTTTTTAGATAGATGTGGAATAGATGGTATTAAATATTACGAAGATAACTGTGCTAATTATGTTATTTTTAATCTAAATTCTATCATTATTAAGAAGAAAGTTAATTTTTAAAATTATTTTGGTATAAAAAAGCCGATAGTCATTAAAGATTTTATACTTTCTGATCAACCTTACTTTATAATACATGGAAGAGATATTACTGAAATACTTACAAAAACGTCATCGCTGGAATGAAATTATTATTTCAGGATTTCAAATAGACGGCGCAGTTTGTTCTGTTGATTTTCATACAGACCCTAGCCGACAATACCGTGAAACAGAGAACATTAACATTTGGGAAATGCTTATTTTCCTAAATGAAAAACCTGAATAGCTTATGATCAAAGTAACATATCACAGAGAAAAGCACATAATCCAAAGTGAAGACTGTTCAATCAAATCTTTGAGCAGCCTAGTGTTACTTAGGAATGATCTACTTCAACAAGATGAAGATTTTGTTAACGCCGATTGGAGAACGCAGCTAGAATTTAACACTGGCTTTCTAAAGTTTAAGCTAATAGAGAAAGGAGTTTTGACTTGTGTATACTGTTAGAAAACGAATCTCTATATCAACGAAGACTTTACAAGAGAACCAGCAAAAGAATTCTTAGCAACGGCGGACCATGTTGTACCAAAAGTTAAGGGCGGCGCTCCAATGAACTACAACAATTTGGTTGTTGCGTGTTGGACTTGTAATAAAAACAAGAGAGATAAAGTCGGGTACAAAATAAGTGAAAATGTTTATACTTTCTAAGACAACATTCCTTTATCTAATATGGAAAGACAAACATCAATTCTTGATAAACAAGACAAGCCTGAAAAAACAAAAGATAAAATTTTATCTTGTGGACATATGAACACCATAAACCTAAGCCATAAATTTGGGAATGGGTTACTGGGACCAGCTAAGAAGGTTGACAATTTCATATGTGTTACTTGTGGTATGCACCACTACAAAGGCAGAGACTGGACAAAAGCAGAATGGGAAGAATATGTTGAAGATTTCTCCCATGATCCTGAATCTTATCACAACAAAAAATAATTTTATACTTTCTTACACAGTACTACTTTATCTATCGAACCTAAAAACAGAAACAATATATGGCAGCTCCAAGAAAAGAAGTTAAAATGGTCCCATCTATCAACTGGGAAATTCAATCAAAACAAATTGCTGTACTCGGAGAAGATGAGGCAATTCCTGGATACCACGCGCTAAAAAGAGACGATACTGGAGCAACGATCTCCGTATTCAAAAAAAGCTACGTGTTCTATCCGAACTCAGAATTCGTAGCAACAGCACACAAGTTGTCTGAAGTAACTGGGTACCCAATCGAAGGCTTTCAGGAGATCAACGGCGGGAAAAGAGTTCTTGCCTACCTGAAGAACACCAACAAAGATTTCAAACTTGTTGGCCAGGATCTGGATGACTACTTGGTACTTGGTAATAGCCACGACGGATCAACTTCCTTATTCCTGGGAAACAGCAGCACAATCATCCGCTGCATGAATTCCTTTGGGACAATCATCCAGAACATGAAGTACCGCCATACGAAAGGCATGGAAGTAAAAATGTTGGATATTGTTCAGGAGATCGAAAATTACTTCGTAGGTGTTAAACGCTTATCGAATACATTCGAAAGAATGCGCGAGATCAAGATCGACAAACAAATCATCGAGGCCCTGGCTTTGAGATTGTTCGAAGTGGATAACATCACTGATATGAAACCATCGCAACTGGTTAAGATCAATGACTTCAAAGCTTCAGCTGAACGCGAGATCGATGACTTGGGCGCTAACATGTGGGGCTTGTTCAACGGGGTGACTCATTACACAACTCACAAGATGTCAAGCAAGAACCCAACACTGGGTAACTTCTGGGGCCAGTCTGGTGACATAAACAGAAAGGCTCTGCTATTCGGTAACGAAATGATCGAAGGTAAAAGACCAGCATTGATCACTGTCTAATTAAAAGGGGAGAGGAAACTCTCCCCAATTATTAACTTCTAACTTTCATAAGCATGAAACAACTAATCGTATTCATAACTTTCTTATCACTTGTAGCTTTTGGCTGCACATCAGAATCAAGCACTCCAAAACTGGGTATAATCTATCCAGAAAGCATCAACCTAAAACATGAGATAATTTATGGTACTGAAGCTATTGGTAGTATGGTTATTCAAGATCTTAAAGATAGTCCTCAAAGCTGGGCATATAAGAACAATGAAAATCCACTGGCAGGTCCTACTTCAGAAGAATTTGAAAATTTTAAAGGAATAATAGTACATCGTTATTTTGATGAGATTTTCAAAGAGGAAATTGCAGTTGTTACTTATAAAAACAAACTAGTATATAGCTTTGAATTAAATAGCAAAGAGAAGACTGAGTTAGATAGCGCACTAAATAAGGTAATCGTTAATTTTAAAAAATACCAGGATTCTGTATCTCTAGAATATGATCGACAGAGAGAGCACGATACTAAATCAGCTCAGTTGGAAGTAATAAATTTACTGAAAAGTAAAGGATCCTGAAACTCTCCCCTCCAGTTAAACGTATAATACAATACTGATCTGCTGAAGAGGAACAGTAATAAGACCAACGTTTAATACCCTAGATTACGTGTAAGTCGTAATTAAACAAGATAATTGAGAATCTAACAAGACGGACCGAAACTCAAGTAGTTTTATTACAGTGCTGCTAAGAGCACGTTGTGAATTGTAGGATAGAGTGTCAACGGCTGGTGCGAGAACATGGACTCAAAATCCTAGAATTACGTAGCAAGCTCTATTCCACTTAGAAATGGACAGATTAGTTTTAATTTTAAAAGCAATTTATGAGCAAAGCTGAAAATATAGTTTCTTTTGTTGATATCTCTATAAATGTAGAGTTCGAAGGAGTCAACATTGCCCTGAAACAAACGAACTGGGTTTCTCAACCTAATAGAGAATCACCACTATTTGTGAAAATATATTGCGAAAAAATAGAACTACCTGCAACTGATCCAGTGCATAAGTTTATTGAAAAAAGATTCTTAGAATCTGATTTATTCAAAAAAATCAAAGAGGATTACAAGTTAAAATAAGCTGCTCATGGTAACTCAATGTACAATTTGTAACTGTCAATCCTCATTTCAAGGTAGTTGTCCTAGACCAAAGTGTTTCGGTGTAATGGTAGTTATTAGATTATAAACAAATCGAGTCTACTGCGACCACCTGAGAAATGGCGTAGGTTGGTACCAGCTTCAACGTAAGGTTGGTTAACGGG
>JACCEA011369348.1_pt1 | contig 32818 bp, 28 predicted proteins | sample 7449851 | NCBI WGS metagenome assembly JACCEA01 (sample SAMN15323453, study PRJNA562643) | freshwater metagenome | isolation source: river surface water | place: USA:Blue River Watershed | collected 2017-08-18 | reverse complement strand
TAATAGGAGAAAATAGATTAAATGATATTATAAATGAAATAATATCAACACCAACTAATTATAATTTTGAACCAAATAATTATTATATTCATATAGATATTATGAATTTTAGAAAAGATATTATTAAATTTATATATGAAAATACAACTTAATCTTTTATTTCTCTTTTCATAAAATATTTTTGTTTCATTTCAATATTATCTGAAATAAATTTTAATAAATCAGATACATCAATAGAAATATTATTATCTTGAATATATTTATCTAATATAGGTTTTAATGTTTTAATACTTAAAGGTTGAGGTACATTTCTTTTAGAAAATTTAATAAATCCATCAGGTGTATTAATTGTTAATTTATCATATTTATTTGTCTCAATATAGTCAAGAATCTCTTCTTCAAGTATTTTCTTTTTTTCAATATATAAACCAGATAAATTTTTAGTATGTAATATTTGATTATCGCATTCTACCCATTCTTTTAATTTTTCTACATATACGGGGTCCATTATAGTTTTATTATTATTTTAAAATAATAATAATTATCAAATTTTTATTTTTTAAGATATATAATAAAAAATACTAATAAACATATTAACATAACAAACATTAAAACAATTACTATAATGATAGTATAAATATATGGATATAATTGTTTATATATCATAAACATAAGTGGATTAATAATTTTTTTTTCAATATTATTTTTCATTTCATCTTTACCGATTTCAATAACTATTAATTCTAAAACTTTATTTGTTAAATTTTTTATAATATCTGAAGAACAATTTGTATTTTTCATTTTTATTTGAATGCGTTATTTTTTTTTAAATAATATGACTTGAAGAATTTAAAAATGTTATATAATTTTATTATTACAACACCAAAAAAACGAGAAAATGGTAGTTTTTCAGGAAATATATATTTACAAGAAAAAAATAATAGATTTATATTATTATTACCTAAATCTCTAGTTATTTCTAATAAATATATTGATGAATCATCATCATATATTTATATTAAAAATGTTAAATTTAATAATATAATGTATGATATTAATGATTCAATAATTGAAATTGTAAAATCAAAATGTAATGAATGGTTTAAGAATAGTTTAAATCCTTCTTTAATTGAAGAATATTATACAAATACAATTGTATATGATAGAAAACATGGAGATTTACTAAGGCTTAAATGTATTGATTATGATAAACATATAGAAAATGATAAATATCAATCATTGACTATAACATTATTAAATATTCGTTTTTATAAACAAAAATTTGTAATTGAATGGAAAGTTCAATTAGTAGATGATAATGACATTTTATCTGAAGCAGAAACATTAAGTTTAGTAGATGAAGATCTTGCATTACCAGATTTTGAAGATATGAACAATATAAAAAATGATTATATTGAAAAAATTAATAAAAAAATAGAAGAAATTAATTTAAATAAAAATAATATTTTAGAAGAGATTAATATTTTAGAATCAAATATAAAAAAATTAAATAAAGAAATTGAAATATTAGATGAATATGAAATAAATATTAAAAATAAAAATGAAGAATTAAAATTAATAAATAATGAAAAAGAATTTTTATTATTGTGTGAAAATTTAGAAAATTTATTATAAATAAATTTATTTTTTTTTAACAATTAAATTTATTATTATATTTTTTTATATTTCATAATAATAAAATGGATAGTAATATGATTTTAAGAACAGTATTAATTATTTTAGCCGCCTTTGTACTATTTGCATTAATTAAATATTATAATACAAAACAACAAAGTGTTAAATCTGAAAAATTCTATGAACAATTAACACAACCAGTTTCATCATTTGAGAAAGTTGATACTACTAATGTAAATGATGCTTCAGGTGTTTTACCTTCTGAAGAATTATCAGATTCAGTTCCTCGTAATGTAGATTTTGAAAGTACTAAAGTTGATAATGATTGTTTTCCTCGTGATAGATTAACAGCTGAAGATTTATTACCTAAAGATGCATCTAATTCTAAGTGGGCACAAGTAAATCCAGCTGGTCAAGGTGATGTAAAGGATCAAAATTATTTATCAGGTGGTTATATGATAGGTATTAATACAGTTGGAAGTTCTTTAAGAAATGCTAATCTACAATTAAGATCTGAGCCTATTATTCCTAAACAATCAATTGGTCCATTCTTAAATTCAAGTTATGAACCATCTGATATATTAAGAAGACCTCTTGAAATTGGAGAAAATTGTGCATAAATTTTTTATTTTTTAAATTTATAAAATTTTATCAATATAAAAAAATCATTTAAAGCATTTTAAATATACTTTTTTAATGGAGAAATCAAAAAAAAAGATTCCTGACTCAAAAGATCTTTTAATGAATTCCTTATCTAAATTCTATATTATTAAAAATAATATTAATGAAATTATAAATATTGTAGAAGGTAATTCAAATATATCATTACGATTAATTGATTGGTTTGTAACCAATTATTCTAAAAAATATAATACTGTTATAACAAAAAAACAAGGTAATAATATAATTCATTTTTCAGTTTATCTTTCATATAGATCACAATTAAAAGCATATTCAAAACAATTATTTGATCCTTTTAGAAGAAGAGATAGAACAGAATATAAATATGATAACGATAAAATACTTGAAACAACAATCGGACAACTAAATTTTTTTAGATGGGTAATTCAAAATGATATTTTAAATTATATAAAAAATAATTTAAAAGATATTGAACAAGATATGATTAAAACTCAAAAAGATAATCAAAAAAAGAAAAATGATGAAGATAATCTTAAAATTAAAGAAATACATACAGAAAATGGAATTTTAGTTCAAAAAAGAAAAAAAAGAACACAATTATCAAAATCTTCAGTTAAAAATATGAATTTATTAACAGGAAAAAGAATTATACAATTTGACTAATAATTTTATCAAGATTAAAATATAAATCATTTATTTTTACATTTTGAACTATAAAATCACAAGGTATATTTGTCATTTCTATTTCAGATGAATGAGCATCAGTTGATAATGTATCGTGTTCGCAATTTCTTTCTACTTTAATTATGTATATTTTATGACTTATTTTTTTTAATTCTTCATATTCATGAATAAATCGTAAATCACTTATTACTATATTTTTACTTGTATATTTTAAATCTTCAATAAGCGATTTAATCCAAAATGTTCTATTTATATTTGGTAATAATTTTTGTATTTCGAATTGCATAATATCTGTACCAATAAATTGCATAACTTGTCTAGGTGATACTTTCCATTTATCATCTATCAATTCTTTTGAATCATTTTCCATTTGATCATCAGTAAAATTAAATAATGTTTTAATTACAAATTTTAATTTAGCAGAAATTTTAACATGTTCAAAGTCATATTTAATTTTTAGATAATTAGCGATTGTATCTTTACCACATCTTCTTTTTCCACATATTGCAATTACTAAAGGTAATGTTTTATTCATTTATATTAACATATATTAATGTCTATTATGAGTTAAATCAAAATTAATTTTATAGATTAATTTATCAGTAGTTATAGTAAATTCATAATCTTTCAAATTTAAATTATTTTCATCTTTTTCAATTTCATCGAGATTTATTACTGTATTTTGATCTAAATTATTTGTAATATCTTGATAAGTAAGATTTACAATAATACCAGCAAGAAGCATTTTTTGCTTAACTTGATAAAATTGTTCGTGTGTTATTAATTCAATATTAACTTTACCATTCTCTCCAAACATATAAATTAAACCCTTGCAAAATAAATCTAGACAAAAATAAAATAAATCTTTATTATCTTCTATACCACCTAATTCTAAATATATTTCTGCATTATTTACATTTTTTTTGAACATAAATTCAGCAAAATCATTAATATTCATATCTATATTTAATATTTTATTCATTATTGTGAATAAATATAATTAAGAAAAATAATAATTTGTTTTAAACATATTTAATTTTAATAATAATTTTAATATTTCAATTTTTTATTTATAAAATAATTTATTTTGCTTTAACATTAGTTCGCTTTACAGTAGGTTTAACAGGTGGTGGAGGAGGTGGTGGTGTTTCTAGATCGTCTTCACTTTCTACAATTTCATCACTATCATCATCTTCTTCTTCTTCTTCTTTTTCTACAATAGTTTCTACTGGTACATCATCTTGCGAATCTACTTCAAGATCTTCTTCTACTGGAAGAGTATCTTTGATTGGTTTAAAAGCATAACCACTAATTACACTCTTAGGAAAAACTTGCATTTGAACAACTTTCCACGATGTTCCAAACTTTGAACCAGCAATCCATATACCAGTACATTGAATAATAGCACTTACACGACCACCTTTCAGATCTACTGACGATAAATCGATTTGCTTTTTCGTTGAATCATATACTTCACAACCAAAACGACCATCACGATAAGGAATATTCATTTTAAATGTTGGAGGATAAGCATCAGTAATTTCACCTGTATTTTTATCTTTTCCAAACTTTACCATTGGTGTATATAGTGCTTCTACTACTTCTAGTGTAGAATATTTCTTTGAAAACCAACTTTGTGAATGTTCAAGTGCATCTTTTACTAGTTTTTTATCAAATTGTTGAAAAACATTAAATAATTTCATTAAAACTTCACGTTGTTCTTTTCCTTTAAAAGAAACATCGAGTGAATATTTATCTGGAATTTTACCATCATTATTCCACTTATTTAGTCCAAAAGGAACACTCATTTGAGGAAGTTGAATAACAAGAGGATGTTTATCATATGAAATATACAGAGTTTTACCACCATTATCTAGTTTTTTTGGTTCACTATAAGAAAGACGAGAATGTTCAAACTCTGTGGGTAAAATAATTGAATCCATATTGTGTTTCTTATTTATAATACTATATAATATTATTACTTATATATTTTTTTATTTTAAATATATTTCAATTTTTTTCTCGTAATTTTCTTTTATTATTGATAAAATATTTTGAATTGTCGTAATTAATAGTAAATTAATTTTTTTTAAAATTAATTTAATTTTATTTATTATTTTGAATTTATCTTCATTTAAATCATGATATTCTATGTTAATCACATTTTTTAATCTTTGTAAAAAATCAGCATATGTTTCAAAATAACATAAAAATAACATTAATTCTTCATTATTCAAATAATCTATATTATCTAGTTTTGGATGATTATTTAATTCTTGTTTCCAATTTGAATTAAAATAAATATCTTTTAACGGATAGTTATTATCTTCTATTATAAATGAATTAATTTCTTTAGAATCAATAAATAATAATTCATCTAAATAATATTGTAAAGAAGCATAATAATTTGTGCAAAATTTATTTGGTTTAATTAATTTTATTAATACATAAATTATATCTTGAACATTTAATTCACTATTTTTTTTACCCATTTTACATTTTTTTTCCAATAATTCTTTGTATAAATTATTTCCTTTTTGTTCTAATTCAAAAAGTTCTACTGCTATTTTCATATGTCTTTCTATATTTGTATATCCAATATATTGATTGTAACTTTCGTTCATTTTATATAATATATATTTTTTATGCTTTAAATAAATATAAAAATAATAATTTAAACCTTTTATACTGAAACTGCTTTACTATAATGATGTTTCATAAACTTTTGAAGATTAAAATATGTAACTTGATCATCTGGTGTCATTGATAATACTTTTGATAATTTTTGATCTGGAATAATTTTTCTTTTATCTTCTTTATTTTGTAAATTATGTTCCTTAATATATTGATTTACTTTTGATGTGACTTCAGTTCTTGATAATGAAGAACCACTTGGTAGACCTAAAAATGTACATAGTTCATCTGATAGAAGACTGGGCTTAGCAAATCCACTAGGTGGTCTTGGTGTTCCATTTGCTTTCTTTTGTGCTTTTTTAGCTTGAACTTTTTGCATTTTAAGATGCTCTTTTTGTAATCCTTTAACTACTGTAATTAAACTTCGAAGTTGAGTTAATACTCCTGATAGCACATCTACAACTTGAGCATGACCATCTACTGATTGGGAACCTTGTTCACTACCATTACTTACTGGTGAATCAACTACGTGTTCTACTACTGGGTCTGCTACTGGTTCTACTACTGGTTCTACTACTTTTGGAACTACAACTTTTTCTTCTTTTACTACTTTAGTAGTATCAACTGATTTTACTTTAGTATTCTTCTTTACTGCCATTTCTATTTATGAATTTAAAACTCAAAATATTCTTAAGTGATTTTATTTTTGTATAAAATTATTACATCTAAAATAGTCATTCTTAAATTTTTATTTAATTTCTTTTTATATTTAAAGAATTTATTATTGTTTATGCAGTTTAATATTAATTTATCAAAGTCCTCTGTCATTATATATTTATTTTCTTTTATTATTGACTTCATATATTTAATTTTACCCCATACAATGGCTTTTAATACATAATATTCAATAGCATTTACACTATCATTGATTATATTATTTTCAGTTTTATAATGATCTAATATTATATGACCTTGATTAAATATATGATTTCTTTCTATTATTAAATTTTTTTTAACTAATTCGTCTTTATCAATTATATAGTATAATTTACTTTCAATTAAACTATATATCAATAAATTAATATAACAAGCTATTGTATCTATATAAGTTTCTCCTATATATATACTTCTATTTAATTTAAACATATCTTTTAATCCTTTATCTTCTGTAGTTCTTATAAAATTATCAAAATTATAAGCATGTAATAATTCATGTATTAAGACTTTTATCATTTCTTCACGTCTATATACATATATATCTTTTGTGCTCGAATCCATATATTCTATCGTCAAACCCGAATTTACATTAGATGAATCTAATACTTTACTAAGTTTTTTTTTCTTATTCAAATCTATTAGTTTTATATTTAAATTAAATTCTAATGGTTTTATTTCATTCAAACCATTTAAAATATGTATAACATTCCATATTATATAATTTTTTATATCTTTTGATACATTATTTCCATAAATATAATATATTTTTACTTCATAATTATTTATTTTACATAAATATAATTCTTCATATTTCATATATTTATTTATTCTTTCACATATCCTCTTATTAAAAAATTTACTATCTATATTCTCTATTTGTCTAAAATTTCTTAATTCACTTTTTGGAATATCTATATTTTTTTCATATTCACTTAACCAATAATTTATATCCATTTATCTAATTAATTATATTTTAGAAAATCTTAATTTTCTATTATAAAATATATTAATAAATAACCATACATTAATATATTTTCATTCAAATATGGTAAACCTCTGTCAAGTATTTTACAATACATTTTATTTTTATCCTTTAAATTTATGTCTATTTTTATTTCTTCATTTCCTAAATATTTTATATTTCTTTTTATTCCATTAAAATATTCATCCAAACTAATTTTTTCAATTAATAATAAATCGTGTTTATTTAGATAAAATATATTATTTGGTTTATTTATATTTACCCTTATTATTAAATCATTTCCATTATCTCCTTCTTTTTCATATTTATATTCTGGTTTTAAATCTAAAAAATTAATATATATTTTTTTATATTCTATTTTTTCTTTTTGTTTTATTTTAATTATTAATTTTTTTATTAATCCTTCATATATTTCATCTAAACTAATATTTATATTTATAATTGTATTATTTTTTGTTTTATCAAATTTGGTTTTTATTATATCGACAAATGTACTAAATATATCATTAAATAAATTTATTAAATTATCATCTTCTTTTTCTAAATTTAAATCATAAATATATCTTTTTTCATCATTAATTAAAATTTGATAAGCTTCATTTATATTTTTAAATATTAAATCATCTCCATTATTCTTATCTGGATGATATTTTAAAGCCAATATTTTATAAGCTTTTTTGATTTCTTCTTTAGAACTATTTTTATTTAAACCTAAAATAGTATAATAATTCATAAATGTCTTCTCTTCCTATTATTGTTAATTCTTTCTTAAATAATTTAGATGAATATTTTCCTGTTCTTTTAAATAAATATGCTTTGAAAATTTATAACGAACCAAGTATTATTAATGATTTTAATGTAGTTATTCTTTATAATAATAATCATTCATTTTTATATCATTTTTTCAAACATATTTTTGATATAGGATATACAAGAGAAACAAATTATGATTATAATGACTATAAAATTGAATATTTATTTTCAGATAAACATCTTGAATTTCAATACACTGATATACAATTCTTAAAATTATTTACACGTAATAATACTATTGATAAAAAAGAAAAAATAATTTTGATAAAAGGATTAGCTAATTTACAAAGTGATAAGCAAAAATCTTTAAAAAATATAATTGAAAATTCTTATAATTGTAAATTTATTATATTAACAGAAAGATTAACTAATATTAACAACAGTTTAATTAGTATGGCTTTACTTTGTAATGTCTATTTTCCTAAGGAAAATATACCAATATTTTATAATAAATTTTATGAAGAATTTACAAGTCATAAAAAATTTAGTGATAATGAAATTATAGATAAATATATACATCAAAAATTTGATATTATTAATTTAATTATTAGTATTCATTATAATATTTATAATCCTAAAATTAATGAATTTATTATATTTAATTTTAGAAATATTATTAAAGAAAAAAATATTATTAATTCTATTCAAAATATAAGAGAACTTGTATATAAAATTTATCATGTAAATTATTCTTTTAAATATTTAGTATCAGATATTTTATCTATTGCTAAAGATGATATTAAAAATAAAATAATTGAAATTGCAGCTACCTGTGATGATTATATGACAACAAATAAAAAAGATATATTAGGTTTCGAAAAATTTTTAATTGAATCTTTAAATATTTTTATTCAAAATAAAAATAGTATTATTCAACATAATAATCAAAAAATTATTAAAAAAAAAATTATAAAAAAATTGTAATAAAATATTTAAATTTATAAAATCTTTTTCTAATACTTATTTTTAATTTATTTCTTCCAAATAATTACAAAATATTATTCATATCAAATATATTTTATAATTTTTTTATAATTTTCTTTTTAACAATTTTTAATTCAATTCCTTCACTTGTTTGTTCATATTTATCTACCTCTAATTCTTTATTATGTATTTTATCATGACATGATGAACATAAACCCACTAAATTATGTAAAACATTTTTATGATGATTACCTATATATCCATCTTCATCTGCTTTTTTTTGTTCTTTAATATGATGAACCTCTATAGCTTTTTCTCCACAAATTTTACATTTATCTATTATTAATTTTGTATTATAATTAGATCTTTTATTTTCTAATATTTTTGAATTTATACCTAACAAATTCTGTCTTATTTTATTTGCCATTAATAAAAATTCTTTATCTAGATCAAGCGATTTACATACTTCTATTCCATACAATGTTGAACCATTTCCTTCTTGTAATTTTCTATTATATATTAATTTTTTAGTTTCTTCGTCATATATAACAGATAAATGATATATTTTTAAATTCTTTAAATTTTTTATTTCTGTAATATTTACAAGATCATGTAAATGTGTAGCAAATACAAATGATGTGTTTTTTTTTATTAAAAATATAATTCCACTTGATACAATCGATAAAGCAGATACGGATTCAGTTCCTGAACATAATTCATCACCTATTACTAAACTATTCTCATCTGCTCTTGTCAATATATTTCTTAACTCTATTATTTCTTTTGTAAAAGTGGATTGACCTTTGAATAAATTATCATTTGAATGAATTCTAGTAAATATTTTACTATATGGATAATATTCCATTTTATCACATGCAACATACATTCCTGCCTGTGCCATTATTATATTTAATCCAATAGATTTCATTAGAGAACTTTTTCCAGCACTATTTACACCATACAATAATATACCATTTTTATCTAAACCTAATTCTATATCATTTTTTATATATTCAATATTATCTTGAATAGTTTCTATAATTATATGTCTTAGTCCTAATATTTTCATATAACTTTTACTATTATTTTTAATTTCTGGTTTAGTTAATCTAAATTTTTTAACATTATAACAATTTGTTGTTATATAATCAATTTCTTCTAGTTTTTCAATTATATCTATATAATATTTACTATATTTATTATCCATATCCTCTATTAATTTACTATATGTTTCAATACTTAGTTTATTTAGTCTATTCTCATAAGTAATCAATTTATTAGATAATTTTTCTATTTCTGAATGAAATAACTTAATATTATTTGTAAATGTTTTAGTATGAAAATCTTCAATTTTAATATTTATATTCTTTAACCTTAGAACTAAATTCTGTTTTTTTAATTCATTTAATCTTTTACTTGTTGTGCTTATAAAATATCCTTCTCTTTCATTATATTCCAATTTCACTAAATCACCATTTTTATTTAATATCTCACAAAAATTTATTAATTCTTGTTTCTCATTTTCATATTCATCACTTAAATTCTTCAATTCTATATTTTTTTTAAAAATTTTATATGATATTAAATTATTATTATACAATGGCATTTCATCTATATTAAAATAATTTTCAATATACTCCATAATATATATTTCATATTTACTTCTATTATTTTCATATAATTTATCAGCTAAGTTAATATTTTTTAATGAGTAATATAAATTATATATTTCATGAGGATGAATTTTATTTAAACTACATTTTCTAAATAATCTTTCTATATCATAAACTTTATTTAAAATTTCTCTTATTTTTTCATAATTATTATTTTCTAGATTTTTATCAATTTTATTATAATTATCATTTAATTTTAAATTATCTTTAATTGGGTTTAATAAGCAAGTTTTAAAATATCTTTTTCCAACAGATGTTTTAGAATTATTAATTAATTTTAACAAAGAATTTTTATTATCATAATTATCTATATCAAGCTGTCTAATTGAATTATATGATAATAATAATGTATTTAAATCTTCTAAATGAATAGGTTTTAGTATATTTGAAATAAGATTTTCATTATGTTGATTAATAAATTGCAATAATTTAACAAAACTTACAAGCGCATATTGTTTTCTTTCAAAATTTAAATAATCGATTACATCTAGTAATCCTGTTTTTTGATAAACTTTTTTTAAAATATCTTTTTGATAATTTAAATTTTTTATATCCATATTTTCTTTTTCAATAAAATTATGAATATATGATTTTATTTCTAAATCATTTATTATTTTTTCTGAATTTAATTTTATTAATTTGTCACTAAATAAATAAATTTCTTTAGGTTTATAAAAAAGTAAAAGTCTATATATTTCATCTAAAGCATAGTTTTTATCTTTTAGATTTGATGATGTTTCATATGTTAAACATTTTCCTGTAGTTAGATCTATTATTGAACATCCACAAGATATAATAGTATCTTGTGTTCTATAAATTTCATTTTCTTCTATATATATAGTCATTAAATTATTATTTTCAAAATCTTGAATATTATCTAAATTAGTTCCTGGACTAATAATATCTGTTACTTTTCTTTGAGGATTTGGAGGTGGTGTAACTTGCTCTATTAATACAATTGTATAATTATTATCAATTAATATTTTTATAAATTTTTTTAAAGAATGACTTGGAAATCCTGCCATTTCACAATTATTTTTTGATACTTCTAAAATAGATTTATTTCTTCTGGATACTTGGATATTTAAAATATCTGATAACTCCCGCATATTATTTAAACCACTACCATCATCATATAATTCAAAAAATGATCCTACTTCTATTAATACTACAGTATTTTTACCATAAATTTTTCGATATTTAATAACTTCTTGTTCATAATAATCATATATATTATTAGTCATTTTTCATATAAATACTTATAAAATAATGTTAATTTTACTTAAGTAATTTTTTATTTATTATTATAATATAATTATGATTACTTATGATGTTTCTGAAGATATAGGACTTAGAGATTATATGGAAGATAGATATATTATAGATATTTTTAATAATTTATATATTTTTGCTGTTTTCGATGGTCATGGTGGTGATTATGTATCTAATTTTCTTAAATTAAATTTTATAAATAATTTTAAAGAAAATTATACAGATTCTAATTCTATTACTAAAATAATATATGAAACATTTAAAAGCATATCTTTAAAATTAGATAAAAATAACAGTTTATATTGTGGAAGTACTTGTATTCTTGTAATATATGATTCAATTAATAATATAATATATAAAGCTAATATAGGTGATAGTCGTTCTATTTTTATTGAAGACTATAAATTAGTTCATCAAACAGATGATCATAAACCTAATTTTGAAAATAACAGAATTATTAAAAATGGAGGTAATGTTATTATTGATAATTATGGTATTCCTCGACTAAATGGAAATTTAGCTGTTTCAAGAAGTTTTGGAGATTTTTATTTATTTCCTGCTTTAACTTGGAAACCCGATATCTATACAATAAAATTATCAAAAAATTCTAAAGAAAAATATATTGTTATTGCCAGTGATGGAATATGGGATGTTATTCAATATAATGATATTATTAATGAATTATCTAAAACAAAAAATATAAAATATGCTATTAATAATTTAATTAAATTAGCTAAATTAAAAGGTTCCACTGATAATATAACACTTATTATAGTTAAAATTAATTTATAACTAAGTTTTTAGTTTGTTTACATACTTCGTTAAATATTTTTTCTTTTTCTTTCCATTCTTCCAATGTTTTTGGTATATTTAATTCGTCTAATCTATCATTTTTATCAAGAATTTTAATTCTTTTTAATATCATTTTATCTGTACATTTATTTTTAACAGATTTATAATCTAATGGAAGTATCCCTATAAATTTAACTTTAATTATAAATTTATTTTTATCTAAATCATTATATTCTTTAATTTTATATAATGATATATACTCTTTATTTAATTTATATTTCTTAATTTTAATAACAAAAGTATTATTAGTCTTAAATAAATTTTCAAAACTATTCACTAGTTTTAATATCCTTTCTTTACTAGCTTCAAAATAATATTCTCTTTCTTCAATTATATTTTTGTAGATTTTAATTTTTTCTTGAATATTTTCTTTATCTTTTTCAGTCAATTCTGAAAATTTATCTACATAAGAATATATTTCATTTTGTATATCTTTAAAAATTTTATCAGATATTTTTTCTCTAGTATTTTTATCATTATTTTCAATATTTATGGAGGATGCTGAATTATTGTTTGAAGAATTAGAACTAGAATTATTACTATTGTTAAAAGATACAGATAAATCTTTATCTTCTATTTTAATATATTCTTTTTTAAATTGTTTATTTTTATCTTTTCTATCTTTTTTTTCTTGTTGTTTTGCACTTTGATTCAAAATATTTTCATAAAAACTATTAGAAAAATTTTGAGATGATGTTCTACACCCAGTATAATAATATATACCTGAACCTATAGTGTTCATTACATCATTTATACTATATTCTGAATTACGCATTTCTTCATACGTTTTCTTGAGTTTTAAAGGTTCATATATATTTGATTTATATACTTCAAAATGAACTTTATTATTATAATTCTTTTCATTTTTAATTTGCCCAGTGTATTTTAAACAGCTTTCACTGCCCAAATTTGATATTTTATTATCTATTAATCTTTCTCTATTAATTTCTGGAATATTTCCATATGAATATACGCCAGATTTCATTAAAACAATACCTTCTTCTTTTTCAAATTCATAAAATAATGTAGAGTATAATTCTGGAACTGAATCACCAGGTAAATATATTCTTATTTCAGCATTTATTATTTTTTCTATATCGTTTTTATATTTTATTGGATCAACTAAGTATTTAAAATATTCTTTATTATTAAATAAATCTGTAAAATTACATGCTATATTCAACCAATTTGGTCTTCCACATACGGGAAATACAACTAATATTTTATCATTAGGTATTTTATTTCTTTGATTAAAATTTTTAACTTTTTCCTTACCATGACCATGAATTAAATATATATTTGCTTTATTGTTTTCTATATTAACATTTTCTGCATTATTGGTATTATTGGTATTATAGGTATTATTTTCTGCTATATAATCTAATTTATTGTTTAATATATCTTTATATTCTGGAGTAATATTCAGACATTCTTCAAGTTTTAATTGTTGTGAATTATCTTTTTTAACTTCATTTTTAATATTTTTTACAATATCCTTAACTTCTTTATTGTAATTAGTAAGTCTTTCTTCATCAAATTCTATAATTTTCTTAGCTTTTGTTTGTTGATTATTTATTTTATTTTTAATAATTTCTTTTTGTATATTTTTATATTCTATTAATCTTTTCTTTAATATTTCACAAGGATCATTATCTTTAATTTCTTTTATATCTTTTTTATATTGTTCTTCTACTTTTTCAACACATAATTTATAATCAACTCTTTCTGAACATTCATTTTTATCAAATTTAATATCTTCTTTTAATTCATTTTTAACTAATTTGGTTTTATTTCTAATATTTTGTTTACATAATTTAATATTACATTGTTCTTGAATATCTAGTTTTAGTTTTGATTTTTCTTCATTTATTTGTTTTTTAAGATTTAATTTTAAATCTTCTTTACATTCTTTATTTTTTCCACAATTTTTAATATCAATTTTATTCTGTTCTTTTAAATCTTCAATTAATATTTTATTATTTTCTTTTAATTTATTTTTACATTCTTGTATTTTAATTTTACATTTTTCAATTTCTTCTTTACTATTATCTTTAAGATTATCAATATTATTTTTATAATATTCTTTCTGTTCTTCAATACATTTCTTTTTTATTTCATTAAATTCTTGATTATTAATTTTTTTATTAATTTTTGCTTCTTCTATTAATTCATTTTTTTCATCATTATCTTTATTCTTTTTACATTCATTTATTCTTTTTTCTTTTTCATTAATTTCTTTATTATAATTTTCAGTTAATTTTCTTTTTAAATCTATTTTACTTCTATGTAAATCTTTTTTTAGTAAATTTATATTATCTTTTAAATTTTTTATTGTTTTATATTTTTTGCTATAATTTTCAAGTAAATTATTAAATTCATAATTTGATAATTGTACATTAATATTTTCTATAACAGGATAAGAAAACGAACGTACATCTTTTTCTCTATTTAAATAACTTATATATCCAGCTAATTCATTCATTATAGTGTATTTTCCTTTAATTGTAAATTTACCATTTTGATCTAAATATTTTTCAGCAAATGTTTCAAATATTTCAGGTAATTGTTCTTTTTCTTTTCTTAATAAGTTTAATAATTTTATAATATCCATTGGATCATCTGTATATGGTGTTGCTGTCATAATTACAACTTTTGCTGAATTTTTTCCACTTTTAGAATATGAATTTAATAAAGCTTTTTTTATTGAATTAATATCTGGTTTTTCAGTTCCTACAACATCAGGAGCATATAATTTATGTGCTTCATCAATTATAATCAATGTTTTTTTAAGAGGATCATCAGTTCCATTTCTTTTAATTAAATCATCATATAATTGATTTTTACCTTCTAACATATTACTAAATTGTTTATATGACATTGGTTCCATCCATGAATTAATTAATTTTTTTCTATGTGTTTCAGCTTCTGGAATATTTATACCATCTTTTATCATATTTTGAATTATAACATTACATGTTTGCCCAAACATATTTTTCCAAACATCCCCTTTCAATGTATGTCTAGTTACATATATTATTGTATAACCTTCTTGTTGAAAACTCGAACTAGCAATGGCAATTGCGCTGCACGTCTTACCCGTCCCTACACTATGGTTTAATAATATACCTTTAATCGGATTTTCAGGAGTAAAATAATGTCTTAAAAAATTTTGTGTAGGAGAAAAATTTACTAATTTAACTTTATTATTATCATTATTATCAATTTTAACTAAATCTAAACAACCATTTTCAATTTTAGTAGGTTTCCATGAGAATTTTTTAAAATTTTCATGAATATATTTTTGTGTTTGTTGATATTTATTTAAATCACCGCCCCTAAAAATTTCTTGATAGTTTTTATAATTATCTAATTTTTCAATTTCAAAGTTGTGAATGTGTCTAGTTAAATATTTATCAACTGCTGTATTTATAATTAGAGGTTCTAATTCATTAGCTAGAGTTATTTTTTTTGGATCAATGTTTGAATATTTGAAAAATATATCAAAAAAAGATTCTGAAGGAATTAATTTAGGTATATATTCTTCGATTCGATTTTTTAAATTTTGAGATAATACAGTATCATATTTATAGACATAAATTGGCCAACCTATATTTTTTTCAAAATGTAAACCTTTTTGACCACAAAATCTTGTTGCTCTACCTATTGCTTGTTTTTCATCAGCTTTAGTTAATAATGGTTCTATTAAATGAACATATTTAACATCAAATAAATCAATACCTTCTCTAAAACCAGAATCTAATATAATTATTCTTATTTTTTCACCATATATATTATCAGGTCTATTATTATACATACCTAGTAATTCTTTTCTGAATTTAATACCTATAGGTTTTTCAAAAAATAAAACTGAAGTTAATGTTGCAAAGACATTATTTTTAAATTTTTCTAAATTATTTTTAATTTTAAAAGATAAACCTTTTGATGTTTTTTCCAAAGAATAAGCATGTTCATAACCATCTTGATATAATAGAGAAGCAATTAATTTAGCTCCATATCCTGATTTTATGTCTGAATAAATAAAATGTTTATACATTTTACCAGTTTTTTCAATATCTTGTTTATCTAATTCTTTTATTTTTTCTAGTAATTTTTCTAATTTAGGTGATTTTATTGCTATATTATTTTTAACAATATCTTTTGAAAAATTTTCGTTATCAAATTTTTCTTCTTTTACTAATTTAGACCAATTACCTGTTTCTTTAACACAAAAACCAGTTTTATCCATAATTAATATTTATTTTAAATAATATATTATTTAAAATAAATTAGATAATTAATGTCTCAGACTAAACCTATTAATATTAATATTAATTTAATCCCATGTGAATTTTGTGGTAATAGTTTTGATAAAAATTATTTTATTGAACATAATAAATCATGTGATTTTAAATATAATAATAGTTTTGATAGTTATAATTATAAAAATAAGAATAAGAAAAATAAAAATATTTTAGAAAAATATATATCTCATAGTTATCAAATAAAAGGTAATTCTTTAAAAAAATTTTTAAAAGATAATGAATATTATGATTATGAAGATCATTTTGAATTTGATTTTAACAGTGATGATGAAATTTCTAAAAATATAAATAATGACATATATTTATCAAATAAATCTAATTTAGATAATTTTAGTGTATTACATAATCTTGTAGAAACTAACCAAGAATGTCCGATATGTTTAGAACATTTTGAAGAGAATTCTAAAGTAAGAACAACTATATGTTTTCATACTTTTTGTATATCTTGTATAAATAAATGGTTCAATAACAATAATTTTTGTCCTATATGTAAAGAAAAAATAAAATAAAAAAAATTTGATTTTGTTATTACTTAAGTTAATTAATAAGATTAAATTTAGTTTATCCTATGGACAAAGAAAATAATTTTCAAGATATTACTTGGAAAATTATAGATAAGTATTTTAGTTATAATAAAGGATACCAACTGGTTAAACATCAAATTGAATCTTTTAATGATTTTTTACTAAGAAAATTAGATCAAATTATTGAAGGTTTTAATCCAATTGAAATACATCATCAATATATCCCTGAAAAAGATATTTTTAAATATTTATTAATTATTGAAATTAAAAATCCAGTTTTAAATAAACCGCTTATATATGAAAAAGATGGTAGTACTAAATTAATGACACCAAATGATGCTAGACAAAGAAATTTTACTTACAGTAGTAATATTAATGTTGATTTAAATATTGTATCACAAACTTTTAATGAAGAAACGAATGAATACGTTATAGAAACTAAACAAATTAATAATGTAGTTCTAGGAAAGATGCCAATTATGGTTCAATCAAATTATTGTGTATTAAAAACAAATACTGTTGATACAAAAAGTGAATGTATATATGATTATGGTGGTTATTTTATTGTAAATGGTAATGAAAAAGTAGTTATTTCTCAAGATAGAATTAGTGAAAATAAAACATATGTATTTTTAAATAATAAAATATCAACTTATTCTCATGTAGCTGAAATTCGTTCAGTACAAGAAAATAAGTTAGGAGTTCCAAAAATAACAACTTTAAAATTATCTTCTAAAACAAATCAATTTGGTAGAACTATTCGTGCTAATATTCATCATATTAAAACAGATTTACCTATATTTATTTTATTTAAAGCTTTAGGTATTCAAAATGACAAAGATATAATTAAATATATTGTTTATGATTTAGAAGATAAAAATAATGATTTAATTATTAATGAATTATCAGCATGTGTTGAAGAAGCAAATATTGTATTTTGCCAAAGAGATGCTTTTGAGTATTTATCAAAATATTTAAATATTACAGGTATTCCACGTGAATATTTAAACAATAAAGTTAAACGAATGGAAATTATTAGAAATGTTCTTGAAAGAGAATTTCTTCCACATGTTGGAAGTGATTTTAAAAAGAAAGCATTATATTTAGGTTATATGGTAAATAAACTTCTTAAATGTTTTTTAGGACTTAAAGAATTTGACGATAGAGATAGTTATATCAACAAAAGAATTGATACACCCGGTATCTTAATGGCAAATTTATTTAGACAATATTATGGGAAAGTTATTAAAGATATGAAAAATAGTCTTCAAAAAGAAATTAATAGTGGTATATGGAAAACTACAAATAAATTTATAAATATTATCAACAAAGTTAATATTAATAATAAGATAATTAAATCAAGTATTATTGATAGTGGTATGCGTTATGCTTTAGCTACTGGAAATTGGGGTATTAAGAGCAATAAAAATAAACAAGGTGTTGCGCAAGTATTAAATAGAATGACTTATAATTCTACTATCTCTCATCTGAGACGTGTAAATACACCTATTGAAAAATCTGGTAAATTAGTACAACCTAGAAAACTCCATCCTACACAATGGGGTGTTATATGTCCTGCTGAGTGTTTTGATCCAGAAACACCTATTCTATTATGGAATGGTTTAATTAAAAAAGCTAAAGATATTGTTGTTGGTGATAATTTAATCGATGATAAAGGTAATAAAATTAGAGTTAAAAGTACTTGCTCTGGATTTAAGACTATGTATCAAATTAAACCAGAAAAATATAATTTTATGCAACATACAGTAACTGATAATCATATTTTAACATTAAAAGCACGAAATCATACACATAATCCTACTAAAAATAATAAAAAATATACATTTAGATTTTTTGATAAAAATACCTTAAAATATACATCCAGATCATTTGATAATAAAGAAGAATTAGAAATTTTTAAATCAACTATTGATGATGTAATTGATATTACTATTGAAAAATATCTATCATTATCAAAAAACATTCAAAAAGAATTATATATTTTTAAATCATATGGAATTAATTGGGAACATAAAGATGTTTTACTAGATCCTTATATTTTAGGTATGTGGTTAGGTGATGGATTTTCTTGTGGATATGGTTTTGCAACTGCTGATGATGAATTATTAAATAAATGGATTGAATGGGGTAAAGATAATGATGCAACTTTTAAAAAAGGTGTTAAATATAAATATAATATAAGTTCAACAATAAATAATACACAAAAAGGTATTAGTTGCAATAAAACAGAAAGATCACCTCTAAAAAAATTATTAGAAAAATATAATTTAGTTAAAAATAAACATATACCATTAGATTATATTGTAAATGATAGAGACACAAGACTTAAACTTTTAGCTGGATTAATTGATACTGATGGACATGTTCGTGCCAATGGACATGAAATTCGTATATGTCAAGGAGAAAGAAATTATAGAATAATATATGATACTGAATTTTTAGCAAGAAGTTTAGGATTTTCTTGTCATATTAATGACGGAATTTGTACATATTCAGTAAATGGTGAAAAAAGACAAAAACCTTATAAAGAATTAACAATAACTGGTGAAAAATTATATGAAATTCCTACAGTATTAGAAAGAAAAAAATTAAATAAATTTGAAAATCTAACATCAATAAAAAAATGCTCTAGTTATTTACAAAGTTCATTTGAATTAATTAAAAAAGATATTCAACCATATGTTGGATGGCAAGTCGAAGGTTCTGGTAGATTTTTATTAGGAGATATGAGTGTTAGTCATAATACTCCTGAGGGGAGCGGAGTCGGTCTGGTTAAAAATCTGTCAATGACAGCAAATATTACTATATCATCAAATTCAACAAATGTAAGAGAATTAATAGAAATACTAGGAGTTATTAAATTTGATGAATCTAATTTACATAAATTTAATAAAGAAACAAAAATAATTATTAATGGTGATATTATTGGATATCATGAAAATCCATATAAATTTTTTAAGGAATTAAAAGAGTATAAAATATCTGGATATATTAATATTAATACAGGTATTGTTTGGAACGTTATTAATAATGAAATATTAATTTGCACTGAAGGGGGTAGATGTTTAAGGCCATTGTTCATTGTTAATAATAATGATATTGAAATATCAAATGATATTATTAAAATAATAAATGATAAAAATAATACATGGTTAGATATTCTTGTTAAATGTAAAGGATTAATTGAATTTTTAGATGTTGAAGAAATTAATACTTCAATGATTGCTATGAAACATACTGATCTTAAAAAAGGTATGAAAGGAAATACATATCCAAATAAATATACTCATTTAGAATTACATCCATCACTAATTTTAGGTGCTCTTGCAAGTTGTATTCCATTTTCTGATCATAATCAAGCACCTCGTAATTGTTATCAAGCAAGTCAAGGAAAACAAGCATTAGGTATTTATTCTTCTAATTATAGAAATAGATATGATACATTAGGTCATATTATGAATTATCCACAAAAACCATTAGTAAGAACTAAAATGTCGCGTTACTTGCATAATGATGATTTACCGTGTGGTATAAATGCTATTGTTGCAATTTGTACTTATACAGGTTATAATCAAGAAGATTCTATCATAATGAATAGAAGTGCTGTTGATAGAGGACTATTTACTTCTACATATCTAAGAACTTATAAAGAGCAAAATAATAAAAATCATTCGAATGGGGAAGAAGAATTTTTCACAAAACCAGAAATTGATAGTACAAAAACTTCTAAACCTTATAATTATGATAAAATTCAAAGTGATGGTTTTGTTCCAGAAAATACTTTTGTACAAAGTGGTGATGTTATTATCGGAAAATGTATGCCTAATAAAAATAATAATAATATTGTTTATAAAGATAATAGTATTCCTATAAAAAATAATGAATCTGGTTTTATAGACAGAAATTGTTATAATGATAATTATTATACTACAATCAATGGAGATGGTTACAATTTCTGTAAAGTAAGAATTAGAAGTGAACGTATTCCAACAATTGGAGATAAATTTAGTGCTCGAAGTGCACAAAAAGGTACTGTAGGAATGCTTTATACTCAAGAAGATATGCCATATACTAAAGATGGAATTGTTCCTGATTTAATTATGAATCCTCATGCAATTCCTTCACGTATGACTATTGGTCAACTTATGGAATGTATTATGGGTAAGGCTTGTGTTTTTAAAGGAACTTATGGAGATGCGACACCTTTTACAGATCATGATGTTGAAAATATTGCTGATGTATTAGAATCTTGTGGTCTTGAAAGATATTCTAACGAAATTTTATATGACCCAAGAACTGGAGAGCAAATGCATACTGATATTTTTATAGGTCCAACATTTTATCAAAAACTCAAACATATGACATTAGATAAAATTCATTCTAGGTCATCGTCTGGTCCTATTGTTCTTTTAACAAGACAACCAGCTGAAGGTAGAGCACGGGATGGTGGTCTTCGTATTGGTGAAATGGAACTTGAATGTAATTGGGCGCACGGTATTTTCCAATTCTTAAAAGAAAGATTAATGGAATGTTCTGATAATTATCGTATGTTTGTATGTAAACAATGTGGAAATATGGCTATAGTTAATCCAGAAAAAAATATATATAACTGTAAAAATTGTAAAAATATTAATAAGTTTGCTGAAATTAGAATACCTTATGCATTTAAATTACTAATGCAGGAAATTGGTAGTATGTCAATAGGTGCTAAATTTATTACATAATTTATTTCTCTTTTTTTTATTTCTATATTTTAATAGCAATGACATTTAAAATTAAAATAGACTCTTTTACAATTTCAAGACTTGCATTATTGATTTTTATTATTATATTTGGAACTTACTTCCTTATTGAAAATAAAAAAGTTGAAGCAAAACAAGAAAATTTTGAAGAAAAAAATAATAATGTTCCTGTAGGTGGTTCTACTGAAAAATTATCTAATTCTAATTCGCAAGAAAAATCATTACCAGCACTACCAATAACAAAAGAATATTTAAATAAAAATGATACTAAAGAATTACAAAAAAATGTATTAAGTATATATCAAGAATTATATAGAACTAATCCTACTGAACCAGAATTAAATTTTTATGTTAATTATGTAAAACAACGCAATATGACATTAGCAGAACTACGTGAAATAATTGCTACAAGTTCAAATACTCTCAAAAAAACTTTTACAATTGAGAAAAATAATACTGATAATTTAGGAGAGTTAGGTACTGAACTTGTTGTTATCAAAATATTTAATGATATTTTACAAAGAAATCCAGAAAGAGATGAATTGTTTCATTTCGCAAAACTAATGAAAACTGATACTACATTAACAAGTGATAAATTAAAAGAAATTTTAATTTCAACAGAAGAATATCAAAGATTACAAAAAACACAATCTAATGTAGCTTATACTAATCTAAAAGGGGATATAACTGATAGACAAATTACAATGATAATAAATAAAATATATAATAATGTAACTGGAAAAGATTATCTTGATGAAGATATGATGAAATTTTTAAAAAGAAAATTTGTTGAATTTAATCTAAATCAAGATTTATTAAAAAAATTTATTAAAAATTATGTTGATGGAACTCCTTTTAATTTAGTAGATAAATCTTCTAATAATTCTTCAGTTGCAAATACTAATTCAGTATCACTAATAAATGAAGAAAATAAAAAAAAATTAGAACAAGAATTAAGAAAAAAAATACAAGATGAATTACTTAAAAAACAAAAATTAGAAAATTCTGAAAAAAATCAAAAAGAAGCTAAAGAATTTTTTAACTCTATAAACGATCCCAATGCTAAAAATATATACAAAGATTCTAAAATATATAATTTCTATGGTGGAGAAATTCCTAATAAAGATATAATTGAAAATCTTAAAAATAATTCGACATTAGCAGATGGTAGTGTTGATACAGAATTATTAAATTCAAATATAAAAAAATCTTGTCAAAAAAATTTAAATCAAAGTAAACAAGAACTAGCAGATTATTTAAATGATAGAAATATGAGTCATCTTAAAAATGTATGTAATAGAAATCATAAATTTAATAAAGAAGATATGGTATTAGATCATTCACAAAGTTGGAGTGTTCCTCAAAAATATCCTCCTGTCTGTATAGGTGGAAATAATAATTATAGTCCATTAAATGAGCAAACCGCATTAATTGGAACACTATTAACAGATGCTAAACAAACAAATGTAGGTAGTGTTTTACCAGTATATCCTCCTGTTTAAATTTACATCTTTCTTAGAATTTTATCTGATTAATTGAATAAACTAAATACCAAAAAATACTAAATAATTAATTAAAGGTTTAAGATATATAAAAATAAGTTAATTTAGTATTATTATCTACAAAAGTATAATAAAATACTTGTTGATTATGTTTTAATAAAGCTTTTAATGACATATTAAATTCTTTATTTTCATTATTTTTCAATTTAATCTCATATTCATAAAATACATCAATGTCTGAAATTGAAAATTTTGAAATTAAATTAACATTTTCTATAGTATATACATCACGAATTCTGGTTTCAAAACATAATAATTCTATATTAATTTTAGCAAGAGAACCATAATTTTTGAAAGTAGCAATTAAGTAATAAACATCCATATTATATTTACAATAAAGATAAAATTAATTTATTTAAGAATAATAAATATGAAGAATACTAAACAACAAATATTTCTTATTGTTAAAGTTTTTTTATTATTTTTAATAATTTTATCCCCATTTATTAATTATAATAATATTAATCACATTTTCAAATCTCTATATTTTAAAATATTAATTTTATTTATAATTTTAATTTTATGTTTTATTGATTTTCAAATAGCCTTATTATTAACCATTTTGTTAATGATTCTACAAATTATAATATCAAATGATATTACTAAAGAAACTTTTTCAACAAGTAATTTATCAGAAAAAGAAACAAATTTAAATTTAAGAGAATTACCAGATTATACTCCAAATGAGATTCTTGAACTTGATGATAAAGAATTTTGTCCTATTAAATCTACAAATGATATAAACAATGATTTAATAACACATTATATTGATGACAAAATTAAACCTTATGATGTATTTATAGAAATGCTCACATCAAAAGAAGCTTTAGCTTCAGCACAAGGAGAACTTGTTTAAAGTAATAAAAATACTTTTCAGTATTTTTTCATTAATTATATTTTCATTTACTTTTTTATTTTCTTATTTGAGAAATATAATACGCATACATTTCTGTATTCTTATCAAGAAATATTTGAGCTGTTCTTCCTTCCATATCAATAGTTTGTGTTTTTGGAAATGTCACCATTTTAAGAATTTCTAAATTTTTTCCTTTAACAATCTTATGAATAATATCCTTACCTCTCTTATTAATAAATTTTTTCATATTAATTTTTTTGATAAATAATTCATATAATTCTTTATTTCCATTTTTAGCAATATACATTAAACAATTATTTCCTTTATTATCACATACTTTAATATCTGATTTCTTCTTCAATAATTTAATAAATTCAATACTAGAATTTAATTTACATGCTAGTAGAAATGGTGTTAATCCATTATTATTTTTTTCGTCAAAATTAATTTCATTTTTAATAAACATCTTTAATAGTGGAACATTTGAATATTGACACACTAGATGAATAATATTATTACCTTCATCATCTTTAATTTTTGATAATTCTTCACAAGAATATTCTGTATAATTTTTAAGTAAATCTAGTTTATTAGATTTATAAGCAAAATAAACTGATTTAATATTACTGGAATTAGCTTTATTATCAATATATTCTTGAATTAAAGTAAATACATCTTTATAATTTTTTTTTTCAGCAATTTTAATGCATTTTTTATATGTATTTAATACTTTATTCTTAATTTTATCTGTTCCTTCATTCTTTTTTTTTTCATAATAATCTATCAGAAAAGATACAATTTTAAAATTATTTTCATTTGTAGCTAAAATTAAATAATCATCTATGTTACAATCTTGTTCATATACATTAATATTATAATTATAAAATAATTTTTCAATAGTTGAAAAATAATTTTTTTCAATTAAAATTGATAATCCATTCGAATTATAATAAGGACTTTCATCATCACCACTTGATGAGTGAATATCGAAACCATATTTCATTAAAATACTGATACATTCATATTTATTATCAACACAAGCATGAATAATATCAGGATAATAATTAGTCTTATCATAACAAATATATTCATCAATTACTTTCTTACTCTTATTTTTAAGAAAATTATCAAGACCATTATGATCTGAGTTTTTAATAAAATTTGTAATACATTCACTCAGATAATCCATATCAAATTCATTATCATAATCTGACATTTGTTATATTGTATATGTATTGATGATATGCTTAATTTTAATTTATATTTTAATCGGAAAAAAAATATAAATTTTTCAAATTTTATAAATTTATTTATATTAAAAAAAAAATTTTTAATTTTTTAGTAATAAATTTGAGGTTTTGGAGTATTTCTTATTGATTTAATAAACATAAATATACCTAATCCTAATATTCCAATTTCAATTATTAAAACAAAAGTAGATAAATAAAAAATTAAACTTTTTTCTTTTTCAGTAGTGCATTCTTTTTTCTTTCTGAATAAAATTAACATAATTATAATGTAAACAATAATATACATACTTACAACAATAGTAAAAATATTAGGATTCCATATAAATATTAAAGCATGAAATACAACTAATACAATACCAGATATTATAAATATTAAATTTTCTAATCTTACATCTTTAGTTTCAACAGTTATAGTTTCTGACATATTTACCTTATATAAACACTTTTATAATTTTAAAATTATAAAAAAATAATTATCTAAATAATAAATAATTTAAAATTTGTTCCAATAATATTGATTCCATAATAAATTTCTTCTTGATGAATTATATTTAACTATGAATATTAATAGTAATATTTGAATAACTAAAAATACTGTTACTATAATTGATGCTGTTTTAATAGTAATAAATTCTTTTAATAAAAATCCTGTTACAATCATTGATAATGCAACAGTAATTAATGTAATTGTCATAATAACATTTTTCATTTCATAATAATTAATTTTATAATCATTAAGTAAATATTCTTGTTTTTCATTCATGATTTTACCTTTTAATGTATTATTAGTACTTGATAATCTATTAAATTCAAGACTGCCTTGTTTTTGCAAATATGAATTTAAATTATATATTTCATTATAATTATTTAATTGATGAGTTAAATCTTTATAAATTTCTTTTTCTTCATTTATTGCTGTAATTGCTTGAATTGGCATTCTTCTTTTATATATTTTAAGATTAATTTTTATTAATAAATTTCATAATAATTACAATAAGATTATATATTACAACACTAGCAATCACAATTGTAGCAAATAATATAGAATAATCAGAATAGTTTAATAACATTAATACACCACAAACTGATATTACTATAAAAATTAAAGAAACTAATATATAATATTCTACTAATTTTGATTTTAGTATTTTATCAATATTATTGGTGTTATGTATCATATTTCTTAAACTTTGTTGATTATTATGAATTGAATTTTGTATAATTTGAACTGATTCAGATTTTGAAACAACATCATTACTCATATTATGTAAATTTATTAAAATTGATTTTAATACATCTTCACGTGTTCCATCAGATCCTAAATTACCTTTATTATTTCGTTGAATATATGTGTAAATATTAGTAGGAAAATCATTTTTAACTGATACTGGAATTAAATTTTCATTTACTGATGATGTTAATCCATCAACTAAATTAAATGTAAATAATACTTTGGCAAGTAATGTAAATCTCGCATTAATAAAATCTCCAATTACAGTATATTTTTTCAATAAAATATCTAAAAAGTCATATTGAATTAAAGGATAACAAGTTTTAATATATAAATCAACTAATACTTTTTTCATATACTCATATATTTGAGGATTATCTTCATAAAATATTGATTTATCAATCTTTAAGAAATCATACATTATAGTTCTAAGATAATAATAATAATGGATATTTCCACCATTAATCATAGAATTTCTTGAACTGAAAGCATTAACAAAATTTTGATAATGTTTACTTTTAAGATTTTTAATAATATAATTTATTGATTTTTGTGAAGCTGATCTAATACTACTTCTTAAAGAATCATTTCTTTCAGCATATAAACCTTTAATATTTCTAATAGCTTGTACTCTTATTTTATCAGCTAATTCTTTATTGACTCTTTCTGTATTGTTAGATATACTTGAAAAATCTTTAGGTTCATCAGATAATAATGTTTTAGTAATTTCAAAGAAACTGTATGAAATTGAATTATTAACTTCATTTAAATACACTGTAAACTCTTTATGTCCTTTAGAATTTAAAGTTGTATTTATAGTTGTATTTTCTGTAGATTTAGCGATTATTTGTCCAGCATTTTTAATGCTTCTGTCAATATTTCTTATTAGAGTTTGTTTCAATTGAATAACATCATTTGCATTTTTATTTTCTAAAATTTCTAAAAATATATCTGTATTATGTATATCACTATCAAAATCATTTATTAATTGAGTATTTAATTCAGTATTATTTATAGTATTTAATGTATTTGTAGGTAATGAAGTTCTTTGTATTTTAATTAAATTTAAATCAGCAATTGCATTATTTGTAAAAGTATCTATTGCTTTAGCATTTTGATATTTTATATTAACATTTTGAATTAAAACAAAATAATCATCTAATGGTAAATTTTTATTAAAAACAGTATTATCATCAATATAATTATACACTAAACTATCTATATAATAAGGTTTTTCAACATTTGAAGATTGTGTAGTACTAAAAAGATAACTTGCCATATTATTTAATATGAAATAAGAAAAAAACAATAATTTAATTTTTAATTTATTTAGACTAATTAAGCATTTTATATTAAAAATTCATTATTTAATAAAATTTACATACATACTCTATACATAATATATTCTCCCGCTGTTTCAGATATCCTTGTAATTTTTACTAATTCACCTGGTTTTAATCCAAAATATTTAGCTACAGGATCATTTTTTAAAATTATTGGTAATTTACTTTTAGTTTCTAATCTATACATTTTAAGAACATTATCAATTTCATCTTTATCCTTAATTACTTCATGTTTAGGTACTAATACATGTTTAGTTATATTAAATTGTAATCTATTTATTGGATGAATTTCAATATTAACAGAAGAAGCACTAATACTTTTCATATTATATTGTGTAATACTTTCTTGAATTATTAATATATATAATTTATATGGTTTTTCATCTTCAAAATATTTTTTTACTTCAGTCCATTTAAATTTTGAAGGAGTATAATAAATAATTTTAATATCATTTATAATAATTTCTATAACTTGTTTAATATTATCATTTTTTAATATTTCTTCAATGTGTCCTCTTGATATATTACCTATATCCTCTTTTCTATCACTTAACATTTCTAATATTGTTTCAAAACTTTTTGTAATTGTTTGATAATTCATCTTCTTTGTTTTTCTAAATAAAAAAATATTTATATAATAATCAAATTTTTAATAATAATTAATTATCTAAATCATCTTTTATATACTCATAATGTTTATCTTTATCAGATAATTTAAATCCTTTCCAATAAGCAGAACTTTTATTACCAACTGAAATACCCCATTCAACATCTATTTCTTTTTTAAATGTAGTTCTATTCATTTTCTCTTTTTGCATAGGAGCATTATCTTTACACCAATCTTTGAATAAAGTATATAATTCATCAAGATAAATAATACCTCTATCGTCTTTTTCACAATTATCTTCAAGAAATTGTTTAACCATATCATTATTATTTTGATATTCTTTAGTACACTTAACTACATCATATGGTTCTTTGATTCCATTTTCAGTATATTTTTTATAATAATCTATTAAGATTGCCATAAATTGTTCTTTCCAAACATCAAATTTATTTGATAATTCTGTATCAATCAAAAATTCATTAGACTTATCTGGATTAGGATCATATTTAAATTTGGATGTAAATTCAACTACGCGAATACGTCTCCATGTTCCTCCATCTTTTGATGGAACATTTGGAAGTTGATTACATGTTAAAATCAATTTAAATTGTGGAATAAATTCAATTGGTTCTTTAAATATAGATCTAGCTTGAATTTTATCTCCTCCAGTCAATTCTTTCATTAATCCTACATTTAATTTTTCATCTTCTGATGGTTCTTGTAATACACCAAAACGTTTTCCTTTTGATCTAGCTAATTCTGATGTTGCAGCATTTGATGCTGCTCTTTTTCCTGTTAATAAAGTTACTGGAAATTTACAAGAATATTCTCCAAATGATTTCTCAAATAAATTAATAACTACTGATTTACCATTAGCACCACTTCCAGTCCATATATAAAATTTATCTTCACGAATTGAACCATTTAAAAAAGTTGATAAAAGTAATAGAACATATTCACGAATATCATCTTTTATTAATATTTTTTTTAAACAATCCATAATTTCGTTATATGCTTCACTATTAGTATCTTTTTCTACATAATTAATTCCAGTTGAAAATGATATATAATCCTCAGGTCTTCCTTCTCTAAATTCAAATGTATCTAGATCATATACACCATTCTCAAAACCAATTAAAGTACAACTTTTATCTAGTTTTTCTTCAAATTTATCTACATAAAATAAATCTTTACATTCTTTCATAATATTTTCTTTGAATGATGTATTTTTTAACTTTGTTGCAATATTTAAAAATTTCTTCGCATTTTCCATATATTTTTTTTGAACATCTTCATTTTCTTCAGCAATTGCTCTTGAATTATATAAAGTTGATGCTTTTAAGTATTGATTTACAATATTTGTTGATAATTTTGTTCGTAATGATGAACCACTTTCACATTGTAACCATCTATGATTTTTAAATTCATACCAACAATTTTGTTTATATGAAGCAAATACAAAATCATATTTATAAATATAATGAACAACTTTCGCAATATCATAATGTGTTTCACTCAAACTTTTAATGAGTAATAATGATAAATCATTATCAATTATTTTTGTATATAAATCTAAATTATCTTGTTTACACCACATATGTAATGTTCCAATACCTAAACCTTCACGCATATAATTCCAATTTTTTTCACATTCACCTTCTTTAAATTTTTCTGATTTTTTACTAAATACTATCCAATCATCTAATAAACGATAATCTATATTTCTTAAGCACCATCCTACTCTAATCCATTCATCAAAATTATCTGCTCTTTTAGGAGATAATATTGAAACAAGTTTTCTAATTGTTTCAATATCTTCAACTTTATTTTCATTATTATTACATTTAATATTTTTACTTTGTACTCTTTTTTGAACTTTCATGTTTAACTCTTCAAACTTTATTAACTCTTCTTCTTTATCAATTTTTATTTTTGTATCAATATATTTATTTCTAATCGAGAATAATGTTGGATAATCTTTCTCTGAAACATCATCCTTAATTAACTCGATTATTCCTTTTTTATTTTTATAAACATTTGTTACTTTATAACTTTCACAATTTGGTTTTTTACTTCCATACATTAACCAATTATTTCTATAAATAACAGCTTCATCAATTACATCAGAATAACTATTTTTTAAATTCAAATGATTTAGTATTGGTTCAATATTTTTTAATATTTTTTCTCTAATTATAAATTGTAATGATGGTTTTGATATAATATCTGGTATTACTATATGAATACCGTCTTTTATTATTTTATTGTTTAATACTGGCATAGGTTTTTCCATAACATAAATTTTATATTCTTCAATGTCAACATATTCATCGATGTATTTACAATATAATTCAATTATATTTTTTATATCATCATTTGTATATCTTCTTTCTAGTTTATCATCATTTTCATACTTAAAATCTAAATCTATTAAAAAAGGGGAACTAGTTCTATGTTTTTCTGTTACATATAAATCTTCATTATTTAAATATGCTTCTGTATATTTTTTTAAAAATAGTTCTATATCATTTCCAGTAACATAAAACGAACCAGTTGGTTTTATTAAACTTGTATGTGTAAATTCATAACCTTTATCGACACTAAATCGATTAATATATCTACTAAAATCCCCTTTAGAATACATTATATTAATATATTAAAATTTTTTTAAATAATGAAAATTAAAATTTTAATTTTTATAAAATATTTTTAATTGGTTTTTAATCAATTAAAAATATAATAATCAATTAAAATATTTAAAAATATTTTAAATTTAAATTTTATCAAATTTTAAATAAGTTATTTTTCTGTTAAATTTTTATAAATAATCTCTAAATGTCTTCTAATGATACTCTTGGATTTAGTTTATTGATAAATAATAAAAAAATAAAAAATAGTAAAACTATAGATAATATATGCTATAATGTATCTAATAATAACAAAACAATATTTATTGAATATATTGATAAAATAATTTCATCTAATAATAGTATTATCAATAATGAAAATTTATTTTGGGAGCTATTAAAAAATTCAGCAAATAATATTAATATTAATTTTGAAAAATATCTTAATAGAAAAATAGATTAAGATGATTTCAAATTCTTACTGTTCTCCAAGTAAAGAAAAAGAAAATAATTCTAGTTGTTTAGATAAAAAACAATTAGAACTTATAGCAAAAGATTATAATCAATATAAAAATAATAAAATTATTAATCCAAAAAATACAAGAAAAAAATTATATAATGATATCAAAAAAGAATTAGATGAAATATGTAAAGAAGGTGAAATATGTTGGATAGAACAAAATTTTATTAAACCAGAAAATAAAAATATTTTAGAAGAATCATTTAAACCTTCAAAACCTCTTGAATGGTATAACAATAAAAAAACATGGTTAAAAACATATGATATTATTGAAGTATTAGAACAATATGAAGAACCTTATAAAGACTTCAAATTTCTTGGTGTTTTTCCTATTGATTTTCAAAATAGATATTCAAATGGTAAATGTATTGGAGATGATTTATGT
>JACCEA011801267.1_pt1 | contig 32825 bp, 19 predicted proteins | sample 7449851 | NCBI WGS metagenome assembly JACCEA01 (sample SAMN15323453, study PRJNA562643) | freshwater metagenome | isolation source: river surface water | place: USA:Blue River Watershed | collected 2017-08-18 | reverse complement strand
TCGCGAATGCGACAGCAGGTGGCAGCTGGACAAGCAGCGACGATGCTGTAGCGACAGTGAGCGGTACAGGCGTTATCACAGGTGTAGCAGCAGGATCGGCAACGATCACGTATACACTGGGTACAGGCTGTGCTAAAACAAGGTCAATAGAAGTAAATGCCCTTCCTGCCACAAACAATGTAACGGGCGGCGGCAGCTACTGCTCAGGCGGTACAGGCGTAGCAGTAGGTCTGGATGGCTCTGAGACAGGTGTAAACTATACACTGATGGTAGGTACTACGAACGTGGTTACAATACCGGGTACAGGCAGCGCACTGAACTTCGGACTGAAGACAGCAGCGGGAATGTACACAGTGAAGGCTACAACCGGTGCAGGATGTGTGCGTATGATGGGTGATGCGGCAGCGATCACGATCACACCGCTGTCAACGCCTGTGGTGAGCATGGTAGCGTCTACATCAGATACAGTATGTGCGGGTACATCAGTTACGTACACCGCTACAGGTAGCAACGGAGGTACAGCACCAAGCTACACATGGAGCGTCGGAACATCGGCTGTAGGTACGGGTACAACATACACGTATACTCCTGCGGATGGCGACAACGTGAGTGTGACGTTTACGAGCAGCGCGGCATGTCCGTCTGTGAGCAGCGTATCAGCGTCTAAGACGATGATGGTGATGCCGAACCTGACGCCATCAGTTGCGATCAGTGTAGGACCGAACGATACAGTATGTCAGGGTAGCGCGGCGGCCTTTACGGCAGTTGTTACGAACGGCGGTACAGCACCGACCTATACATGGGTAGTAGGTGGCGGCATCGTAGCAGGTGCAACATCATCGAGCTACACATACGTACCGACAAACGGTCAGACGGTAGTATGCCGTGTGAACAGCAACTATGCATGTCCTTCAACTAACAATGTATCGAGCAACACGATCACAATGCGTGTAGCACCTAAGTACATCCCGGTTGTGAACATAGTCGCACAGCCTGGTACAGTGATCGAGCAGGGTCAGACAGTTACGTTCACAACGAATGTGACTGGCGCAGGTGAAGCGCCAACGTATCAGTGGTTGCTGCGTGGCAACGTGATAGCAGGCGCTACTACATCATCGTTCACGAGCAGCGATCTGAATGACGGTGACTCAGTGACATGTAAAGTATGGGGTACAGGCATCTGCGGACTGGAGACGATCAACTCAGTGGTGATGAAAGTGACACCAACAACAGGTGTTGGTACAACATCGATCACAATGGGCGACATCAGGCTGGTACCGAATCCTAACAGTGGCGCGTTCACGGTGAGTGGTACACTGGGTAGTGCGTCAGATGCGGATCTTACCCTTGAGATCACGAACATGCTGGGTCAGGTGGTATACAGCAGCACAGCGAAAGCACGCGGCGGCAACCTGAATGAGCGAGTGCAGCTGAACAGCGGCCTTGCTAATGGCATGTACCTGCTGAACATCAGCAACGGCAACGATCGCAAGGTGTTCCACTTTGTACTGAAACAGTAATTTGAAAATTGTTCATAATTAAAAAAATCAGGCACCCAGACGGGTGCCTGATTTTTTTTAATATCAACCAGTTGTAACTGAAAGTTTACGTGTCAAAGCGTATTATAACAAATATTGAAAGTGTGCTACTTAAATTGCTTCTAATTTATTATATTTACCCATTAAATTGTTCTTTCTCCGGATGGGAGAAAGCCTAAACAAAGGATCCACTATGTTGAATTGTAAAAAAACTCTACGTACCCGGTCAGGTAACAAATTTGTGAAGTCATTTGCGGCATTGGCACTGTTGATGCTATTCAATATGGCGCACACATTTGCTGCAGTAACAGTCTCACCAGCGTTTGGAGGAACGAATATCTGTGCTTCTAATGCAGTGGGAGGCTCAGCACCGGCTTATGTTACGATCGGCAACATCCTGATACAGGAAAATGTAAACTCTGATTTTAATGGAACTTCCATTACGTTGGCGCCGCCTGCGGGTTGGCAGTTTAACACCAGTGCTGTACCAACGATCATGCCGTTCGGTACAGGATTGGCGGCTTCTGCCAGCTTCAGTAGTGGTAATCTTGTTATTTCAACCACATTGACGGGTGCACATGCTACCAACTTGAATCTGATAATCATCACGGGCTTGCAGGTGCAGGCAACAAGTATAGGTGCTGCTGCAGGAAACATAACAAATACTGCTCAAACTGGTACGTGGACCGGATTGGCTTTAGGCACAAACATGGGTAGTCTCTCTTTAGAGGCGCAACCAGGAGCGGTGACAGTTTCAGGTGGAGGAACATTTTGCGGAAGTTCCGCAACGCTTACAGCATCAGGAGGAGCAGGTGGTACTATCTACTTTCAAGGCACCACTCCAACAGGGACTTCTACAACGACAGCATCTGCTTCAGAAGTAGTGACATCATCAGGCACTTATTATTTCAGGTCTCAGGCAGCTTCAGGATGTTGGGGATATGACGGAAGTCAGTCAGTAACATTGAATCCTATACCGTCAGCCACAACGGTGAGCGGTGGTGGTACTTTCTGTGGCAGCACTACAATCACTGCTTCGGGTGGTGGTGGCGGAACTATTTACTTTCAGGGCACTACATCAGGCGGTACATCTACAGCTACGCCAAGCTCATCTGAAGTGATCACTACATCCGGAACATATTATTTCCGCTCGCGTAGTGCAGCAGGATGCTGGGGGGCAGAGGGTAGTGTTACAGTTGTAATAAACCCGTTACCGGGAACGGTGACAGTCAGCGGTGCTGGCGCATTCTGCGGAAGCACTACGATCACCGCATCGGGTGGTGCCGGAGGTACAATTTATTTTCAGGGTACAACATCCGGAGGCACATCGACTGCTACTCCAAGTACGTCAGAAGTGATCACGACATCAGGTACTTACTATTTCCGAGCACAAACTCCTCTGGGATGCTGGGGTACGCAGGGTAGTGCAGCGGTCACGATCAATGCTATTCCATCTGCGACAACGGTTAGTGGTGCAGGTGCTTTCTGTGGAAGTACAACAATTACTGCGTCAGGCGGCGGTGGTGGTACCATCTATTTCCAGGGTACAACGTCAGGTGGCACATCGACTGCTACAGCAAGTTCATCTGAGGTGATCACAACATCAGGAACATATTACTTCCGTTCGCGTAGTGCCGCAGGATGCTGGGGCGCCGAAGGAAGCGTTACAGTAGTGATCAATCCATTGCCGGGTACAACCACTGTGAGCGGCGCTGGTACATTCTGCGGGAGCACTACGATCACCGCATCGGGTGGTGCAGGCGGTGCTATTTATTTTCAGGGCACAACATCAGGTGGTACGTCAACTGCTACTCCGAGTGCGTCAGAAGTGATCACGACATCAGGTACCTATTATTTTAGGGCCCGAACAGCATTGGGTTGCTGGGGTACAGAGGGTAGTGCAACAGTTACAATAAACGCAGTTCCTGCAGCCACAACAGTGAGCGGTAGCGGCACGTTCTGTGGCAGCACAACAATTACTGCCTCTGGTGGTGGTGGCGGAACCATATATTTCCAAGGTACAACATCAGGAGGTACCTCAACAGCTACGGTAAGTTCGTCAGAAGTTATCACTGCTTCGGGAACATATTATTTCCGTTCGCGCAGCGCAGCCGGATGCTGGGGGGCTGAAGGTAGCGTAACCGTAGTAGTAAACCCTTTGCCCGGGGCGGTGACTGTAACAGGAAGTGGTACCTATTGTACTCCTAATGCTACTTTAAATGCGTCAGGCGGATCCGGAGGTACAATATATTTCCAGGGCACAACATCGGGCGGAACCTCAACAGCAACGTCTTCATCGTCTGAAGTGGTTTCATCAACGGGTACCTACTACTTCCGGGCACAAACAGCTTTAGGATGTTGGGGTACTGAGGGTAGCGCAGCAGTTACTTTCAATGCACTGCCAACAGTTGCATCGATCACTCCGTCAGCTACCAATCTTTGTGTTGGCAATTCACTCACGTTTACAGCCGGGTCGGTTACGGGTACAGGTTCGCTTACTTCCTACAACTGGTCAGGGCCTTCCGCTTACTCAACTACAACCTCAGGTAACACTGCGACTATTAGTTCGGTAAGCACCACTAATTCCGGCGTTTATACGCTTACAGTTACATATCCGGGAATAGGGTGTACCAGCAACGGTGTCACTACATCGCCTGCGGTTACTGTCAATGCCAACCCGGCAGCGATAGGTGGGGAAGCTACATTTTGCGAGGCATCAACAACAACATTTACCAATGCGACTTCAGGAGGAACCTGGTCAAGCAGCAACACAGCTGTGGCAACTATCGGAAGTTCTTCAGGTGTTGCAACCGGGGTTGCTGCAGGTACTTCGGTTATAACTTATACAATCGGTGGTCTGTGTTATTCCACAAAAACAATCACAATAAATGGCTTGCCTACCGTCACTTCAACCAACGATGAGATCTGTGTTGGCGGGACCGCTACAGTTACTGCAACACCATCAGCAGGAGGAGTAAAGTGGTACAATGCTCCGACTGCAGGTACCTTACTTTATACCGGCACAACATATACTGCCACGCCCACGGTGACAACCAATTATTATGCAGAGGCGTTTACGACAGGTACAAATTCGCTCACTTCGACTTTTGCAGGTGGTAATGGACAGAATGGTGCAATGTTCAATATAAATGTGACAAACAACATTTCATTGAGTGCATTCACTATTAGTTCTCAGAATAGTGGCACAATTACGTATGAGATATACTACAAGACAGGTTCCTTTGTAGGTTTCGAGACCAATGCATCTGCATGGACATTACTTGCAAGCTTCCCTTCAACCTTCTCTGCAACTGCCGGGCTGAGAACATTGACGTTGCCCTCAGCATTTTTTGCAACTGCGGGACAGACGTACGCGTTCTATGTAACTGGTACGTCTAGTGCGCTTAACTATACAAATGGTGTAAGTGTCGCCACAGTATTCTCTTCGAATGCCGATCTCGCAATAACATCAGGTGTAGGCAAGTCTTATCCGTTTGGTTCTACATTTTCTCCGAGGATTTTAAATGTTAGAATTGATTACGCTACCCCTGGTTGTGCAAGTGCGACACGCAGTGTGTCAACAGTCACCGTAAACCCGGTGCCAACGATTGCAACTTTGTCAGCCACGCCGAATCCGGTTTGTGAGGGAAGTCCTATTACCCTTACCGCATCGGGTGTTACAGGTACAGGTTCAGCAACCTCTTACAGCTGGACAGGTCCGGCTGCTTACAGCACAACGACAACTGCTGCAACACAGACGTACACCGTTCCTTCAACTTCGGCAAGTGGAATTTACAGTGTAACCGTTACCTACCCGGGCTCCGGTTGTACCAGTGCTCCTACCGCATCTTCTTACCTGAATGTGTCTCCTAATCCTGTTGCTTACAATGTAACCGGAGGTGGTACCATTTGCTCCGGCGATGCAGGCGTGCACATTGGTCTCGATTGGTCGATTTTTGGAATTAATTACCAACTCTACAATGGTAGTACTGCGACCGGAACTCCGGTTGCGGGTTCTACATCGGCCCTTGACTTCGGTCTTATAAACACAGCCGGTACTTACACAGTCAGGGCAACTAATGCATCGACAGGATGTGTGAACGACATGACAGGCAGCGTGAACGTAACGGTTAATCCTTTGCCGGCAACATTCGCAGTCACCGGTGGTGGCACTGCATGTGCAGGTTCGGCGGGAGTTGCTGTGGGTTTGGCAAATTCAGTTTCAGGCATCAATTACCAGTTATACAATGGTGCATCTGCGGTTGGTAGTCCTGTTGCAGGTACAGGTTCATCTATCAGCTTCGGAAACCAGACTGTATCAGGAACTTACACTGTTCTGGCTACCAACACTACAACATCGTGCTCGGTAGCAATGACAGGTTCAGCAGTAGTAGTGATCAATCCTGCACCAACGGCTTACGCGCTCACTGGCGGCGGTAGCTACTGCTCGGGTGGTAGTGGACTGGCCATCGGCCTCGCGAATTCTCAATCAGGTATCAACTATCAGTTATACAACGGTGCATCTGCGGTAGGCAGTATTGTTGCCGGTACAGGGTCTGCTATCAGCTTCGGTACTTACACGGCTACGGGTACATATTCAGTGTTGGCAACAAATACAACAACAACTTGTACAGGTGCCATGACAGGTAGCACATCAATCTCAATTAATCCGCTCCCTACAGTGTATTCAGTTACAGGTGGTGGTGCATATTGCGCAGGTGGCAGCGGTGTTGCAGTCGGTCTGTCCAATTCTACAACAGGTATCAACTATCAACTGTACAACGGAGCAACGGCTATGGGCAGCCCTGTTGCCGGTACAGGTTCGGCTATCAGTTTCGGTAGTCAGACAATGGCCGGAACCTATACTGTTGTCGCGACAAATACTTCAACAGCGTGTGTAAACAATATGACAGGCAGCGCGGTAGTGGTGATCAATCCATTACCAACAGCACAAACTGTTACCGGTGGCGGTAGTTTCTGTGCTGGTGGTTCGGGTGTGGCAGTAGGTTTATCGGGTTCTCAGGTCAATGTTACTTACCAGCTCTATAATGGCCCGTCAACAATCAGTACCCCGATCGTGGGCACTGGCTCTGCGGTCTCATTTGGTAGCCAGGCAGCTGCCGGTACATACACTGTTGTGGGCACCAACACGGTGACCGGTTGCGTGAACAACATGTCAGGTTCGGCTACTGTAGTTGTGAATCCGTTGCCTGCTCAATATGTGGTGTCAGGCGGAGGAAATTACTGTGCCGGTGGCAGCGGTGTTGCTATCACCCTTAACGGATCTAACACAGGAATGAGTTACCAGTTGTACAATGGTGCTGCCGTATCAGGTAGTCCTGTAGCTGGTACAAACGCTGCAATTAGTTTCGGAACACGTACAGCAACAGGAACCTATTCAGCAGTTGCTACGAATACCGTTACAGGTTGTAGCAGCAACATGCTGAGCAGCGCTGCGGTGATCATCGATCCGCTTCCTGCAACAGTGTCGGTGACGGGTGGTGGCAGTTACTGTGCTGGTGGCTCAGGACTGGCTATCGGTCTTGCATCATCTGCATCCGGTATCAACTATCAATTATACAACGGTGCGTCAACCGTGGGCAGCAGTGTTGCTGGTACGGGTGTTGCTATCAGTTTCGGCACTCAGACGGCTTCAGGTACATATACGGTTCTCGCTACCAATAGTGTGACGTCTTGTACAAATGCTATGAGCGGTAGCGCCACTATTACTATCAATCCGTTGCCAACTGTACAGACTGTAACAGGTGGCGGCACATATTGCCAGAATGGATCGGGAGTAGCGGTTGGTCTGGCCTCTTCGCAATCAGGTATCAATTACACATTATACAACGGTGCAACTGTTATGGGTAGCGCAGTTGCCGGCACGGGTTCTGCGATCAGCTTTGGCAATCAGACACTTGCAGGTACCTATACAGTTGTAGGTACAAATGCTACCACTTCGTGCACGAATGCTATGTCGGGCAATGCTGTGGTGGTCATGAATCCTGCACCTATAGCTTATGCTGTTACAGGTGGTGGTCCTTACTGCTCAGGTGGTGTAGGGGTGAATGTGGGAGTAGCTAACTCTCAGACTGGTGTAGTTTATCAGTTATACAGAGGAGCTACCGCTGTTGGTAGTCCAGTTTCAGGAACCGGTAGTGCTATCAGTTTCGGATTACAGACAGTTGCGGGTGCATACTCTGTGCTTGCGACAAACACAACAACATCTTGTACTAACGGCATGAGCGGTTCGACAACTGTTGTGATCAATCCGCTACCTAACGCATACAGTACTTATGGAGGCGGTTCTTATTGTGCCGGTGGTTCCGGCCTTGCAGTAGGGCTGTCCTCTTCGCAGACTGGTGTAACTTACCAGTTGTATAATACAGGTACAGCTACGGGTGCAGCTGTTTCAGGCACCGGTTCTTCTATATCATTCGGACTGCAGACAGCAGCCGGAACTTATTCTATTGTAGCAACCAACACATCCACAGGATGTCAGAATGTAATGTTCGGATCTTCGGCCGTTGTGGTTAATCCGCTCCCTGCTGTTCAGTCAGTTACTGGTGGCGGCAACTACTGTGCGGGTGGAGCCGGTGTGATCGTGGGCCTCACCAGCAGTGAGACCGGCATCAATTACACTACTTACAACGGTGCTTCGGCATACTCCACAGTTGGTGGTGTTGGCTCAGCTATCGATTTCGGTTATGTATACGCTGCGGGAACATACACTGTTCTTGCTACTAACGTAATGACAGGTTGTACATCTGCAATGAGTGGTAGTGCAACAGTAGGTATAAATGCAGTTCCATCTGCGTTTGCTGTTACTGGCGGCGGCAACTATTGCTCCGGTGGCTCTGGTGTAGCTGTTGGCCTTGCAGCATCTTCTTCGTCTGCAACTTACACATTGTATAATGGAACTACTGCAATCGGTTCTCCGGTGTCCGGTACAGGTTCAGCGATAAGTTTTGGTAATCAGACTGCCGCTGGTACCTATACAGTGCGTGCAACAAGCACAGCAAATGGTTGTACCGCCGGGATGACGGGTTCTGCAACAGTTTCGATAAATGCCGCGCCTGCAACCTTTACAGTTGGCGGCGGTGGCCCATATTGTGCAGGTAGCACAGGTGCTAACATCAGCCTCTCTGGTTCAAGCACAGGAGTTACTTATCAGTTGTTTGTAGGATCTACACCTGTCGGAGGACCGGTTTCAGGAACAGGCAGCACGCTTGCTCTGGGCACGTACACAACTATCGGTACATATTCAGCCGTCGCTACCGTGACACTTACAGGTTGCACAGGAAACATGGCCGGTTCGGCAGCAATAACGACTTACACACTACCTACTGTGTACAATGTGACCGGTGGCGGTAGCTACTGCTCTGGTGGTCTTGGCGTTAACGTGGGCCTTAGCGGATCTGAATCAGGGATAACTTACCAGCTGTATAACGGTACTTCTCCTGTGGCAACAGCCTCAGGAACCGGTGCCGCTATCACATTCGGACCTCAGTTCTCAGCCGGTAGCTATTCAGTTCGTGCAACCAATACTTCAACTTCATGTGTGAACGGAATGGCCGGACTGGCAACGGTGTCGATCAATCCGCTTCCTTCTGTATTTGTCGCCACAGGCGGTGGTACATTATGCACAGGTGGCAGTGGGGTAGGAATTACACTCGGCGGTTCTCAGACAGGTGTGAACTACCAATTGTACAATGGCGCAACTCCTGTAACGGGTGGCCTTGTTCCGGGTAGTGGTTCTGCGATCAGTTTTGGTACCTATGCAACGGCCGGGGTATATTCGGTCCTCGCTATTAATCCGATTACATCGTGCTCAAATGCCATGGCCGGTACACCTCAGGTTATCGTAAATCCATTGCCTGTAACCTACACTGTGACAGGTGGTGGCAGTTTCTGTGCAGGCGGTGCGGGTGTAGCGGTAGGCCTCTCAGGTTCTAATACAGGTATTACTTATCGTTTATACAACGGATCGTCGCTCGTAGGAGCAGCGGTTGCGGGTAGTGGTGGCGCCATCACATTTGGTGTGCAGACGACAGCAGGTTCTTACACTGTCAGAGCAACCAACAACACTACGGGTTGTGTAGCAGGTATGACCGGCAGCGCAAACGTTGTGGTTAATTCTTTGCCGATTGCCTTCTCCGTAACAGGTGGTGGCGGTTATTGTACGGGCGGCGCAGGTATGCCGGTTGGTCTTGCATGGTCTGCATCCGGAGTTAACTATCGTTTGTATAAAGACGGAGTGGCAGTAGGCGGTGCGGTAGCCGGTATCAACGGCGCGTTGAACTTCGGTTCTTTCACTTCTGCGGGCGTTTATACTGTTGCTGCGGTTTCGACAGCAGGTTGTGCTCAGAATATGTCAGGTGCGGCAACCATCAGCATTAATCCGCTTCCTTCCGACTTCACGGTCACAGGCACCGGCGGCTATTGTGCGGGTACTGCTGGTTTGAACGTAACACTCAGCGGCTCTGAGGCCGGTGTAGATTATACGCTTTACAGTGGCGGCCTCCCAACTACGTACACTGCATCTGGTACAGGGTCTGCAGTCGACTTTGGTCCGGTAACAGCAGGTAATTATTCCGTTGTTGCGATGAACACTTCAACGCTTTGTTCGCGCACGCTTACCGGCACTGCTGTTATATCGATCAGTGCATTACCGGTTGCTTATGCTGTGTCGGGCGGTGGTGCTTATTGCGCTGGTGCGTCGGGTGTAAATATCAGCCTTGCAGGTTCGCAATCAGGCGTAAACTATACTCTTTATAACGGTGCATCTGTAGTCGGCACTCCGGTGGCTGGCACAGGTTCAACCATATCTTTCGGATCTCACACTGCAGCAGGTACATATAGCGTGTTGGCAACAAATGCAACATCCGGCTGCTCAGCCCCAATGTCAGGTACAGCGAACGTGTCTATCAACAATGCGCCTGCTGTACAGACAGTAACGGGTGGTGGTAGTTATTGCGCAGGCAGTGCGGGTGCCGTTATCGGCCTCTCGTCATCTCAGAGCGGTACTATTTACCAGTTGTATAATGGTGCTTCTGCTACAGGTAGTCCTATCAACGGAACGGGTTCAGCTATAAGCTTTGGACCTCAGACTATCGTAGGCAGCTATTCAGTTGTTGCCGTTAACTCATCTACAGGATGTTCGCGTCCGATGTCAGGTTCTGTCACAGTTAGCTCCAATCCGCTTCCTGTTGTTCAGACAGTGGCCGGCGGCGGAGCATACTGCTCTGGTGGAACAGGTTCTGAGATCATGTTGACTGCTTCTGTGGCAGGTACATCTTATATGTTGTACCGAGGAGCAACTGCGGCTTCGGGTGCCTTGACTGGTACCGGTGGTTCTCTTTCATTCGGTCCTCAGACAATAGCAGGTGCTTACACCGTCCTCGCAACTAATACAGCTACCGGTTGCACTCGTGCTATGTCAGGCACTGCAGTCGTGAGCGTGAATGCTGCACCTGCAGTACAGTCAGTTACCGGTGGTGGTGCTTATTGCGCGGGTGGTACAGGATCATCTGTAGGTTTGTCAGGCTCTCAGATCGGTGTCAACTATACAATTTCTAATGGTACTACGACACCTTCTTCGCTCACAGGTACCGGCGGTTCGCTCACTTTCGGTGGCCTCATGGCGGCCGGTACATATACGGTGACCGCAATAGATGCTTCTACGTCATGTACTTCAACTATGGCAGGTACTGCTTCAGTGTCTGTTAATCCGCTTCCGGTTGAATACAACGTGATAGGCGGTGGCGGATACTGTGCCGGTGGTTCGGGTGTGGTTATCGGACTCGATGGTTCTCAGACTAGTGTCAACTATCAATTATTCAATGGAGCAGCTTCTACCGGATTGACAGTGTCAGGTACGGGTGCCGATATCAGTTTCGGTGCGCAAACTGCAACCGGAGTTTACTCGGTGCTCGCCACCGATGCCACTACCGGTTGTGTACGCGGAATGTCGGTAACTACTTCTGTTGCAGTAAATCCAGTTCCGGTTGTGTTTAATATTACCGGTGGCGGTAACTACTGTACAGGTGGTTCAGGCGTAACTGTAGGCCTTGACGGTTCAGAATTTGGCGTAACATATCGCCTCTACAAAGACGGCGTTGCTACTACAACATCTGTTGCTGGTACCGGTGCTGCTATTAGCTTCGGCTCACAAAGCGCAACAGGGCTCTACACAGTGATGGCTGAGAATACAATGACAACATGCACATCTTCTATGTCCGGTTCGGCTGTCGTTGGTATCAATCCTGCACCGGCTGCGTTCGTAATGTCTGCAGGCGGCGGATACTGTCAGGGTACTTCAGGATTGAACATCTCTTTGAGCGGATCTGAAATAGGTGTTATGTATCGTCTGTACAGCGGTTCTGTTCCCACAGGTATATTGGTTGCCGGTACGGGCGGCTCTATCGACTTCGGAATGGTGACAGCGGGTACTTATTCAGTATTGGGTACTTCAACAACAGGTTCTTGCACGGCAGCTATGACCGGCACAGCTAATGTGGTAATGAATACCCTGCCTGCTGCTTACAGCGTTACGGGTAGCGGTGGTTACTGCGATGGTGGTTCCGGTGTTGCTGTTGGTCTTTCAGGTTCAGAAGTGAACGTAAGCTATCAACTTTACAATGGCGCATCAATGTCGGGTAGTGCGGTTACCGGTACGGGGGCTGCTATCTCATTCGGCAACAGGATCGCCGGCAACTACTCGGTTGTAGCGACAAACCTTACTACAGGTTGTGTGCGCAACATGACAGGCAACGCTGCAGTAGTACTGAACGCGCAACCAAACGTTTATTCAGTAAGCGGTGGTGGTTCTATCTGCTCAGGTGCTGCAGGTGTAAATATTACACTTAGCGGTTCACAGGCTGGTGTAAGCTACCGTTTGTACCGTGGTGCCACTCAGGTTGGTTCAGCGGTTGCGGGTACAGGTATTTCGCTCACGTTCGCCGGTGTGAATACTTCAGGCACCTATACAGTAATGGCAACAAACAACACAACATCGTGTGCGGTTGCTATGTCAGGTTCCTCTTCAGTGGTTGTAAATCCTGTTCCTGCTTCATTCAGTATGACTGGCGGTGGTAACTACTGTCCTGGTACTGCCGGTGCCGCAGTTGGTCTCAGTGGTTCAGAAACGGGTGTAAGTTATCAGTTGTACGTCGGTTCAAGTTCGGTAGGTTCGGCTGTTGCAGGTACTGGTTCTGCGATCGATTTCGGTACGCAAACGGTTGCCGGTTCATATAATGTAATAGCAACGAACACGACAACTTCATGTTCTTCAACAATGACCGGCACTGCGTCTGTTGCCGCATTCACTCAGCCAGCGGCTTATGCCCTGACTGCCAGTGCATCTGCATATTGTACAGGTGGAGCCGGTGTTGCTTATAACCTTGCAGGTTCCCAAAGCGGTATGTCTTACCAGTTGTACGTTAATGGCGTTGCCTCGGGCGCTCCGGTGGCAGGTACTGGTAGCCCGCTTAGCTTCGGGCTCAGGACAAATGCCGGCATCTACAGCGCGGTGGCGACATCTGCTGCAAATGGATGCACTACTGTTATGACAGGTACACCATCTCTGGCTGTAAATACATTGCCGGCTTCATTCACCGTGACAGGTGGCGGTAGCTATTGCGCCGGTGATGCTGGTAGCGAAGTAGCACTCATTGGTTCAGAGTCGGGAATCACTTATCAGGCAATGGTAGGTACAACTCCTGTCGGTGCAGCTGTTGCAGGTACAGGTGCAGGCGTTTCGTTAGGCTTCCTGCCTGCAGGTATCTACTCTGTTCGCGCAACTAACGCTGTTACCGGTTGCCGCACAAATATGCATGGTACAGCAACGGTAACTGAAAATGCCGCTCCGGCTGCGTACACCGTTACAGGTGGTGGTCAGTTCTGCTCAGGTGGAACAGGTGTAGCTGTGGGTCTTGCTAACTCAGCAACCGGCATCACTTATCGTCTCTACAAAGACGCTGTAGCTACGACATCGGCACTTCCTGGTACAGGATCTGCTATTTCATTCGGTAACCAGATAGCTGCAGGTAACTACTCTGTAGTGGCCGTTGATGGTATGACAGGTTGTACAGGTATGATGACGGGTAGTGTATCCGTATCGGTAAATGCTACTCCGGTAGCACAGACAGTGACCGGTGGAGGTTCGCTGTGTATCGGTGGTACAGGTGTTGCGATCGGTTTGGCTAATTCAGTAACCGGGGTTACTTACCGCCTTTACAATGGTGCGACACCGGTAGGTGCTGCAGTTGCAGGCACAGGTAGCACCCTTTCGCTGGGTTCATACACTGCGGCAGGTACTTATAGCGTGCTCGCAACGGCTACATCAGGTGGTTGTACGAAAGCAATGACAGGAAACGCTGTTGTTGTCGTTAATCCGCTCCCTGCATCGTTTAGTGTGACCGGCGGTGGTAATTATTGCGAGGGTACCACAGGTGTAGCGGTTGGTCTCAGCGGATCAACTACCGATGTTTCTTATGCCCTTTATAATGGTTCTACTCTTGTAACAACGGCAACGGGTACCGGAGCATCAATGAGCTTCGGAACAGTATCATCAGGTAGCTACTCTGTAGTTGCTACTATTCCTGCAACAGGCTGTGCTCGGAACATGTCTGTTACAGCTTCAGTAGCTATGACCGCTACTGTAGTTCCAACGCTGGTGCTCAATAGCATGTCGGGCGATACGGTATGTGCAGGAACGCCTGCTGTATTTACTTCAACAGCGTCTAATGAAGGCCTCACTCCTGCTTACAGCTGGACAGTGAACGGTGTGGCTGTTTCTGCAACTACATCAGGCTTCAGTTATGTGCCTACCAATGGCGATGTGGTTTCACTCACCCTTGCCAGCAGCGCGGCTTGTGCTGTTCCTTCTACGGTGTCAGCAACACGAGTGCTCACCGTTATGGAAAATCAGTTGCCGTCAGTTACTGCAACAATCAGTGGTGATACACTTTGCTCAGGCAACCCTGTTACTATTACGGCTACAGCGGTTTATGGTGGTACTGCTCCTACATTCACATGGATCAGGAATGGTGTCCCTGCTGCTACTGGCAACGTCTTCACATTCGTTCCGTCTGCCGGCGACGCCATTTATGTGCGTATGGCCAGCAACTATGCTTGTCGCCTGTCTTCATTGGTTTCTTCAGCTGTTGATACCATGGATGTTGTCTTGCCTCAATCTCCTATCGTGGGTATTGTTGCGGCACAGGGTACAACGGTTGCTGAAGGCCAGGCACTTACATTGTCGGCTACTGTTACTAATGTATACATGCCAACCTACCAGTGGTATGTGAACGGTGCAGTTGTACACGGCGCCACTACTTCAATATTCACTTACGACAATTATGCTGATAACGATTCGGTTACCATCAAGGTTACCAACAATACGCCTTGTGGTCCTTACAGCAGCACAAACGGTTTGCGTGTTAATGTTACAACTGTCGGTGTGGCTGCGGTGAATATGGCTGAATTTGATGTTCGCCTCATGCCAAACCCGACATCAGGATCTTTCTTCATCAAAGGATCTGTAACGGGTGTTGCCAACGGTGTATTATCTGTAGATGTAACAGATATGTTGGGTCAGAGCGTTTATACCGGTTCAGCTCAGGTCAGGAACGGTGCTGTTGATCAGCGCATCGAGCTCGATGGTACACTGGCCAATGGCATGTATATGGTGACATTACGTACTGAGGGTACATCGAAGGTGTTCCACCTGATGTTGCAGCAATAATAGTTGTTGAAATATTTCGTTTTGATAAAAGCAGGGAGTTGATAGCTCCCTGCTTTTCTTTTACATTTGCGCCATGTCAGGATTATCGAATTTCGACCCCAATTCAGTGGGGCTTACTGCAAATAATATATTTGGATTGCCGTTCAGCGAAGATGAAGCAGCACTCGTGTTGCTCCCGGTTCCGTGGGAAGTAACTGTATCTTACCGCGCCGGCACTGCCCGTGGTCCCGAGAGTATCTTCAATGCCGCCATGCAGGTCGATCTGTTCGACCCGGACGTAATAGACGGATGGAAGAAAGGTTTCTACATGATGCCTGTTGACAAGAACATTCGCCTGAAAAGCGACTATTTGCGTCAGTGTGCAGAATTGATCATCTCGCACATGGCCGATGGGGGTGTAGTGGAAGAGAATGCCCAGCTGAATGAGAAACTGCATGATGTAAATAGCGGTGCTAAGATGATGTGCGATTGGGTATATGAGATGACTTCAGAAATGCTGGGTAGGGGAAAGAAAGTAGGTTTGGTAGGTGGCGACCACAGCACGCCGCTCGGCTATATTCGTGCACTTGCCGATCATCACTCAGATTTCGGGATACTTCAGATAGATGCCCATGCCGACCTCCGTATCGCCTACGAGGGCTTCACCTATTCACATGCTTCCATCATGTACAATGTGCTGAACGAAGTTCCGGCAGTAACTAAACTGGTTCAGGTGGGTATCCGCGACTATTGCGATGAAGAGCTGGAGATCATTCAAAACAGCAACGGACGAATTAACACCTTCTTCGATAGGGATATCAAGTCACGCCAGTATGAGGGTGATACCTGGAAGGCAATATGTACCGATATCATAAATGCCTTACCGCAGAAGGTGTACATCAGTTTCGATATCGACGGCCTCGATCCTAAGTTGTGCCCCAATACCGGCACACCTGTTCCCGGTGGCTTCGAGACAGAACAGATATATTACCTGTTCCGCATGCTTCACCAGTCGGGCCGGCAGCTGATCGGGTTCGACCTGAACGAAGTGTCAAACGGCAATCACTCCGGTGATAGCATTGACACTATTACGGGTGCCCGCGTGTTGTACAAGCTGTGCAACTACATTGTAGCTTAAAAGACGTCAATTCTTATACCAAGCCTGCCGGATATAACGGCAGGCTTTTTTGTTACTCTAGAACAGAGCAGTCTGGACCGCCTTTTGTCTTGCAAGGGTGCCTTGTGGCGATATTTGAAATAGCTCGGTTTCGTTGTATCGGGATGCCACCGATACCGATACATTTCCAGCATGGGGCCGAAACGCCTGCAGGGCCACTTCCGGATGGTTGTTGTCCTTCGATAGGTGCGAAAGGAATACATGCGACATAAATTCCGGTCTATGTTCGTTGAATAACGCCAGTGCCTGGGCGTTTGACATATGACCGTGGTCGCCACGTATGCGTGCTTTCAGATGGTAAGGATACCTGCCGTTCTCAAGCATCTCATCGTCATAATTTGCTTCGAGGAAGGCGGCGTGGCAGCCTGAGAAGTAGGCTTTTACATGCTCGCACGGCGCACCGATATCGGTAAACACACCTATCCGCACCCCGGCCACATCCACTACAAAGCTGTGAGGGTCTTTCGCGTCGTGCAGCTTTGGGAAACCGGTCACCTTGAGGTCTCCGGCTTCAATGGCTTCGTGTGCTGTGAACGGTCTGATCAGGTGGTGTTCAGGACGCATATGCGTATTAGAGACAGTAGCCGCTGTAACATATACAGGTAGTTGGTATCTCCTTGATATCAGTTCCACACCCTTTACGTGATCGATATGCTCGTGAGAGATGAATATGGCCCGCACCTTACTCATGCTCAGCTGCAGCCGTTGCATGCGTTTTTCAGTCTCTTTACACGATAGGCCGGCGTCTATAAGTACCGCATCGTGGTGTGTCCCAACGTAATAGCAGTTCCCATTGCTACCTGAATTAAGAGATGCTACAAATGCCGGCATGGTGCAAATATAGGCCTTGCCTCGACCTGTGTTTCTTGTTAGTTGTCTTTATGAATTAATAAATATGTCTGTCCGGTTTTGCTGTTCGGGGTCGTCTGTGTTTTCTTTTCATTATCGTTCCCGGGTCATACTTTGCCACACAACATTTTTATATCTTTAGCTTCTGTCAATTTTAAACATTACTTTCAAACTAAAATAAAACACTATGTCCGATTCTGCATCAAAACCATTTCCATCCGACATTGAGATATCAAGGTCCACAAAGCTGAAGAACATCAGTGAGATAGCTGAAAAGATCGGTATCAATGCCGATGATATCATCCCTTACGGGAAGTACAAAGCAAAGGTGCCGCTCTCTTATCTGAATGAAGATAAGGTTAAGAACTCCAACCTCATTCTCATTACTGCTATCACTCCCAACAAGGCAGGTGTTGGTAAAACGGTTACCAGTGTAGCGCTTTCACTCGGCCTCAATTACATTGGCAAGAAGGCGGCCGTTGCGCTGCGCGAGCCCAGCCTCGGACCTTGCTTCGGTATGAAGGGTGGGGCAGCCGGTGGCGGTTACTCCCAGGTGTTGCCAATGGAAGATATCAACCTCCACTTTACAGGCGACTTCCACGCCATCACTTGTGCCAACAATATGATCGCCGCACTGCTCGACAACTACCAGTACCAGAACCGCAATACCGACAAAGCACTGGAGCGTGTGGTTTGGCGTCGTGTGTTGGACGTGAACGATCGTTCGCTGCGCAACATGGTTTCCGGCCTGGGTGGCAGTGCCAATGGTATCCCTACCGAAATGGGCTTCGACATCACACCGGCCTCCGAGATCATGGCGCTGTTCTGCCTCGCTACCAGCGTAGAGGATCTGCAGGCTCGCATAGAGCGCATTGTGCTCGGTTACAGGTCCGATAAGACTCCTTTCACGGTGAAGGACCTCGGCATTGCAGAGTCTATCACGGTATTGCTCAAAGATGCTATTCTGCCTAACCTCGTGCAGACCACCGAGAACACCACTGCGTTTGTGCATGGTGGTCCGTTTGCCAACATCGCGCATGGCTGTAACTCCGTACTGGCTACCAAAATGGCCCTCAGCTGCAACGACTATGTTGTTACAGAGTCGGGCTTCGGTAGCGACCTCGGTGCCGAGAAGTTCCTCGACATCAAGTGCCGCCTCACAGGTCTTCGTCCGAAGGCGACGGTGATCGTAGCAACAACTGCCGCGCTCAAGCTACACGGCGGTGTTCCTGCAACCGATATCACCAAGCCAAACATGGATGCACTCAAGGCTGGTGCTCCTAACCTGCAACGCCACATCCAAAACATGAAAGGCTTCGGACAGAGCGTAGTGGTTTCGTTCAATCGCTTTAAGCACGATACTGACGAAGAAGTACAGTTCCTTGCCGACTTCTGTGAGAAAGAAGGTGTTGTCTTTGCTATCAATAACGGCTTCGTTCGTGGTGGCGAGGGTGCTTCAGAACTGGCTCGCAAGGTGGTTGACCTCATCGAGAACAATCCGTCTAAAGACATCAACTTCACTTACGAGCTGACCGATCCGATCAAGACCAAGATCGAGAAGATCGCTACCAAGATCTATCGCGCGGGCAATGTAACATTCAGCGGACCAGCTGTGTCAAAGCTGAAGCAGTTTGAAGCAAACGGCTGGGGCAATCTGCCTATCTGTATCGCGAAGACACAGTACTCGTTCTCTGACGATGAGAAGAAGATATGTGCGCCTGAAGGGTTCACCATCAACGTTCGCGATCTGGTGATCAATGCCGGTGCGGGCTTCATCGTAGCGGTTGCCGGTGAGATCATGCGTATGCCGGGTCTGCCGAAAGATCCTCAGGCTATGCACATCAAACTGGTGAACGGCGAGATAGAAGGCCTGAGCTAATACAACTCTCCTTTGATTTATTGTAGAGCGCAGACCACATGGTTTGCGCTCTTTGTTTGTGGATACCTAGTTGCGGTAAGTGGCGTTGAAGTATTTTTCTTCTACCGGGCTGGGGTAGTATGGCTTTTGCGTACGCGCCAGGTGATTCCGGTTGGTGAAGAAAAGGTCGGTGATGTCGGTGCCGTTGGTTTGAACGATCACTACATCGGGTTCCGAGTACTTCGCTTTCTCCTCCCACAGCGACAGGAAGTCATCAGTGCAGCCCGATATCATGCCCGCATTCAGAAACTCAATGTTGGGGAAACGTTTGGCCAGCAAAGTGGTAGCAATGAATTCGTTATCAAGAAACGGAGAGTATATCTGCGAACCGCCAAGGAAAAGAACATGCTGTTTCGTCTTCGGAAACTTCAGGTCATGGTCCATTCTCAGGCCCTGGGCGTTGGCCACCACTTTGTAGGGCATGTCCTTGCCGCCATCCAGTATCTCTTCTGTTGAGGGTGCAAGATCGCCGAACGTTTCGGGTCGCTCACTGTCTTTATAAGTAACAGTGCACCTGTGCCCTTCATACTTTTTAATGATCGGTTCCAGGTGGCCGGCCAGAAATTCGGCCCCCTTTTTAGACCAGTGTCCGTCGCGGGGTATCTGTGTTATCACATACGGGTTCTGTGCCGCAATGGCACTGCTCAGGTCGTAGGTCTCAATGCCCAGTTCGTTGCACGCCGACTTGATGAACGGGTGACCATAACGGGTAAGGTTGGTGATGCTGGAACCCACTTCGGGAGTGATAATGGTAACAATGAACTTGGCTCCGGTGGCTTCAACCTCCTGCTTCAGTTTGGCCATCTGCTCCTTGTATCGCTTCTTCAGTTCGTTATACACAGGGTTGTTGCCACTTCCATTTTCCAGTATGCGCTCGTCAGGCACTTCTTTATACATGCGGTTCAGCTGTTCCAGAGCCTCGGCATTCTTCTTGCTTTCTGCCAGGTGAATGTTGGTAGCTTTCTGCTGCTCGGCACTCACGGCTGCGTCACCGTTGCCGCAGCCGGTGCTCAAGCATGCTGCCAATGGAAGTATATAGATGAAGTTTTTCACAGTTCTAATGTTATTGTAATTAGTGGTGATGTGCCCAAAGGTAATTATACTCTGCTAATTGTAGTAGTGGTGGGGTGTTAGGTCTTTGTTCATTTATTGTTTATCAGAATTTGAAGTAATAGTATTCGCTAATGTTTACTTTGGCGCGGAATTGATAGATCAGCACTATCACCACCGCATATGCTACCATACGCATTGCCATGTGTTTTTTGCTCACTTCCAGCACATAGGGCCGTTCGCGCTGTATCCATTCAAATGCCAGCATGGGCAGACACCAGGCAACATTCCGCACCACCAGCATCAGTGGGGCTGCCACTATGCCTACAGAGAAGATCTTGGCAGCCAGTCCTTTCACCACCGTCATGTTGGGCGCTCTGAAGAAAATGCGCGTAGTGGTCATCAGCAGGAAGGTGAGCACCAGCTGCGCGGCTTCTTTAGCGGTGGGAAACGACCTGCCGGCGGCCACCACGTCCTTATACCGGGTCAGCTTGTCGGTAAGGATGTAGGGTATGAAGTACAGACCGTTCAGCAGCCCCCAGCATACAAACGTCATGTTGGCACCATGCCACAGACCGCTGAAACTGAAGATGAACAGCATCACCGTTATGTATTTCAACTTGCCACCCCGGTTGCCGCCCATGGGCAGGTACAGGTAGTCCAGCATCCATTTGCGCAACGAGGTGTGCCACCGCCGCCAGAACTCGCCCGGGTTGCGGCTGAAGAACGGCATCTTGAAGTTCTGCGCCAGCTCTATGCCCATCAGCCGGCTCACGCCCCGTGCTATCTCTGAATAGGCCGAGAAGTCGGCATAGAGGTAGAGGTTGAAGAGCATGACCCCCAGAAACACCGTGCTGCCGGTAAGGTCGTCGTAGGAGGCGTAGCAGTAGTTCACCACCTTCTCTACATTGGCGGCCACCACCATCTTCTTGAACAGTCCCCACAATATCTCCGCCAGCGACTGCTCTATCACAGCATAGGACGGGAACGAAGGCCGCCTGAACTGCGGCAATATGGCAGTGGAGGAGGGTATGGGCCCCGACAGCAGATGCGGGAAGAAGCTGATGTAGGCCGCATAGGTCACGAAGTCCTGCTCGGCGGGCAGCCTTTTGCGGTACACATCGGTGATGTAGCCGATGGAAGAGAAGGTGTAGTAGCTGATGCCCAGCGGCACCAGTATGTGCAGCGCACTGGCCTGCCACTGCTGCAGGCCTGGTATGTTGCCCAGTATCAGCCCGCTATATTTTATATAGGTAAGGCCGAAACCCAGAACCACAATGCCCGCCACCAGTATACGTTTGCGCCTCTGTTGTTGCTCTTGCGCATCCAGCCACCTTGCTGCAACGTAGCCTACCAGTATCATACCCAGCAGGTAGAACGGGAAGGTGTAGTGCAGGTTGTGGTAGAAGTAGTAGTTGGCCGCCAGCAAAACCAGTTTCTGTACACGCGGCCACCTGCCTGTAAGCCAATACATGGCAAACACAATAAGGAAGAAGATGGCGAAGTCGGACGTGTTGAATAACATGATCTGTGGGTGCTGTTAGGAGCCGCTATTCCTGCAACAGCTTGAACGAGTCGAAGAACGCGCCTGATTCGTTGGTTGTAGCGTAGTTCTTTTTGGCAATGACCACCAGGTCGTACAGTTTTCCTTTGGCGATACACATCTTCACCGTAACCATGGTATTGCCCTTGTTGTCGTCATAGAAGAACGCGCGACCGGGATAACCATTCAGTTCTATGTTCTGCGACGAGAGTACCTCTATTTCAGAGAAGTCCTTCTTTCTCAGTTCCACCGCGCTATCCAGCGTGGCGTTTAGCCGGGCACTGTCGGTGGTGGCCGATGCCGGGCAGTTGGTATAGCTCACTTCAAACAGTTTGAATTTGTCTATTGCGAAACTCGACGGTTTCCAGCGAACGAAATAGCGAGGTTGTTTGCCAAATGTGGTGAGCTCGGTTTTCTCAGCTTTTTCAACCGGGGTAGGCATTGTGATGGTAAAATTACCCTCTTTGCTCACAAGAGGTTCCCATTTATGGTTCTCGCCACCGCAGGAAGAAAGAACAATTGCTGAAATAATAGACAGTAGTATAAACCGCATAACAAGGAGGAAATATGCGACAAAAATAAACATAATGCCACGCCTTTGCTGCGTCATTTGGTTAAGGCCTTGTAAATGCATACCTGGGGGTTTATTCCCTATTTTGCTACTGACTGCGCATTTTTTTTTGTTCTGCGCACTTTTTGTGTAATCGGTTGATTGTCAATAAAAAGGTGGGAAGTGCAGCCTCCCGCTGCTTCCCAAAACTGCGCAAAAACTTCCCACTTCTTCTCACATGCTGCGCAGTTTTGCTCAGACTGAGAAGTGAAACATAATCATCATATATGTATTCCCATCCCATTTTCTTCAACTTCAATTCAAGTTACGACGGTGGAGGAAAACAGGCAAAAGAAAGTTCTATGATATGGCGTTTTCTGTAGTGTGGTTAAAAGTTGTGTGTGTGTGTATTTCCCATCCGCTCTTGTTCTTTTCTTTTCTACAGCGAAAAGAAAAGAACCAAAAGAAAGCGCCGCCTTTTGCCTCATCGCTCCGCGAGGCAAAAGGTTAGCTCTACGCTGTTTCGCAGTTCGCTGTGCAGCTTCATGGCGCTGACATCTTTCCTACCGTCTACCAAATGATTTAGCTGAGTACCTGTTCAACTATGGAATTTCTATTGAGGGCACGCCAACCACATCTACGGAAATATGAAGGCGCCATCAAGTGCTGAGCCGGATTCTTTTTATCGGGCTAGTTGTAGCATGTGAGCCTCGAGATTGCTTCGTCGCCGGCACGCACGCTTGCCCACAGGGCTTCTGGCAATGAAGCGTTTTATGGTACTGCGTTTTCGGGGGTATGATAGAAAATTGTTGGGTTTGATCATTGTGAAAACCACGAGCAAGATCTTCGCCAAGCAGGGCAGCGTCCTGCTACGCAATTGCCACGAGACAGCGTTTTTTTGATGTCATTACAGATTTGTGTAAATTTATCTATCAAACCATTCTTCACTATGGAGTTTGCAAATTCAACAACCGAAAAGCAAGAGTTACCGGCTGTGCAGGGTGGGCGTCGGAGAGTCGCTAGCAGAATAAGCGCGGAGATGCAACTGAATAGCATATTCGATGATGTGAATGTGATAGGTGGCAGTCAGAAAACCCCTATTTCAGCTGGTGCTCAGCGTAGCTTCATCATTGGTGGCGCCAACAACGTTATCAATGTAGGCAGCAACGACAGCTTTATTGCTGGTGGAACAGGCAATGCGATTGGAGCGCCATGTGCTGCCATTCTTGGTGGTCAAGGAAATGCGGTAGGCCACGCATACGCTGCTGTATTTGGAAACGGTATTACATCTGTGGCCACAGATACTTTCCATGTTTCTTGCTTGAATGCTGTCAATACACCGACAAGACCAGGAGGGCCCATACTTCCGTCAGGAACAATATTCAGGTACGATGCTTCTCTTGGACCAGTTCCAGCAGGTGCGTTGCCATTGTACGTTATGCCATAAAACAAGAGTCATGCGCATTTTTGTATTGTTTTTTTTGTTTTACATATCCATCGAAGCAAGTGGCCAAGTTATTTCTACTATTGCTGGCGGTGGAACAGGAGGTGATGGTAGCCAGGCAACTGCAGCAGCCATCAATAATCCTGGTTTTCTTGCATTTGACAAGTTCGGTAACTTGTTTTTTACAGAATCGGCAGGTCATAGGATTCGAAAAATCAATACCTCGGGAATTATTTCTACTATAGCTGGAAACAGCACTCCAGGTTTCGGAGGAGATGGCGGACCAGCCAAATTTTCAGTTTTAAACCAGCCTGCGGGAATAGCAGTTGATACTGTTGGTAACATCTTTTTTGTTGACGGAGCAAACCATCGTATAAGAAAAATTGACGCAAGCACAGGATTTATTTCAACAATAGTTGGTGGCCCTGCTGCCGGCTTTACGGGTGACGGAGGATCTGCAAATCTGGCAAAACTTTATCAACCTGGAGGTTTGTGTTCGACAAAAACGGAGACTTGTATGTGTGCGATGATGGTAATTTGAGATTGCGAAAAATAGACAAAAATGGTGTGATCTCTACAGTGGCGGGCAATGGTCTCCCGGGCAGGGGGGGAGATGGAAACCTAGCAACGGCCGCTCGATGTTATCCATATGATGGGATAGCAAAGGATGGAAATGGCAATTTATATTTCACGGAATGGACCTGGGGCGTCATCAGAAAAATCAACGCCGTTGGAATAATTTCTACAATTGCCGGAGACACATCTGGTTTTTTATACAATGGTGACAACATGCCTGCATTGAATGCACGCATAAATCCTTTTTTCATACTAATAAATGATCAAAATGAGATTATAATTTCAGATACTTACAACAATCGAATTAGGAAAATTGATAAAACCGGGATCATCAGTACGATTGCGGGAAATGGTATAGCAGGAAGTAATGGCGATGGCGGTCTTGCTGTACTTGCGAATATTCATCATCCAAGTGGGATGGCTTTCGATTCCTGTTGGAATTTATATTTTACGCAAGCCAACACACCACGTATCCGCTAAATTGCCTTCAATCCCGATTGTGTGCCGATGGCGGCGAAGGATGATGTGACTGACAAAATTAATGGTGTGACTTTGTTACCCAACCCCACCACGGGTATGGTAACATTAATGACCGTAGCGCCTGTACACACACTTGCCATCTACAACCTTTTGGGTCAGGTAGTGCTGCAAAAATCGGGTAGCGGCAAGCAACAGCAACAGGTAGATGTGAGCGCACTGCCGCCCGGTGTATATGTAGTGCGGGTAAACGATGTGTGGACGGCGCGGCTGGTTAAAGAGTAACCGAAAATAACAGTCTTCAATCGAAAAAAATCTCTTTAAAGCGAAGCCGGTAAAACATTTATCACCTTCTAAACTATCAACTAAACAAATTCATGAAATTAGTACTCCAGGTAAGCGGCGGCATAGGCAAGAGCATAGTAGCCACCGCCGTATGCGCTGCCATTAAAAAACACTACCCCGATGGGGAGCTGATCGTTATATCGGGCTACCCCGATGTGTTTGCACCCAATCCGCATGTAGCCATGTCGCTGTCGTTCAATAACCTTAATTATTTCTATCCGCAGCATATAGAAGGCCGCGATACGCGCCTGTTTCTGCACGACCCCTACCACGAGGAAGACTTTGTGTACCAACGTGGCCACCTTATAGAAAACTGGTGTCGCTTGTGTGGTGTGCCCTACAACGGCGAACTGCCCCAGCTATATCTTACCGCGAAAGAAAAGTCGCAATACGCGCCCATGTTCGCGTCAGACAAGCCCATACTGGCCATGCAGACCAATGGAGGCCTATCGCCGCAGGGCGACAAGTACTCGTGGCCCCGTGATCTTCCCATTGCCACTGCACAACAGGTAGTGAATGCGCTCAATAAAGAATACAATATCGTCCACATCCGCAGGCAAGACCAGTTGTCGCTGCAAGGTGTTTATCCTGTGCAAGCAGACTTCCGTGCGCTGGCAGTACTCATCAGCATGTCGGCCAAGCGGTTGTTCATAGATAGCTTTGCGCAGCACACCGCGGCAGCATTGGGCCTGCCATCGGTGGTGTGTTGGGTAGCTAATCTCCCATCGCAGTTTGGCTACGAAATGCACCACAACATTGTGGCCAATGCACCCACCCTGAAGCCCGAGTTGCGCAATTCTGTATTCAGCCGCTACAACATAACGGGGCAGGTCACAGAATTTCCCTACAACAGCGAAGACGAGATATTTGCTGCCGAAAAGATAATTGAGGCACTGCGGGCGCAGTAAAAAACGCCCCTATTTCTTGTTGCTTCCCAGTATATTATCCCGACCGGCCGAGAATCTGATAATACAGTGCGCTCCGCGATACCGAACATTGCGCACAAAAAAAACCGGCACGCATTGCGTGCCGGTTGTATAAGCATGTTGTTGTGGTTGTTTATTTGCCCTTGCCTTCAGCCTCTTTGTTGGCTTTGTACCTTTTGTCGGGTGTGCCGTCTTTTTTCAGAGGGCCGCTTGGTTTGGCTTCTTCCTTAGCTGCTTTGTTCTCTTTGTAGCGCATATCGGGCGTGCCGTCTTTTTTAAGTTTCGGGGCAGCCGCGTCTGCTTTAGAGTCATCAGCTTTTGTAGATTTTTTCACTTCTTTTTTGGTGGCTTTAGATCCGCCATCTTGTGCCATGACCGGTCCCAGACTCAGCATCATGAACGAAAACACTACTAAAAATATCTTTTTCATTGGTTTAATATTTACTGCTAAGTTAAGATGATTTACAGAGCATGGCGCGAGATTTCTTGTAGTCAAAATGTTAATATAATGCTCGTTTTCATTGCCTTAGCGTTTAACTTGTTTTGCGGTGTGTTGTATGTTTTGGCCCCACAACTGCAATATGGGGGTTGTAGTTGATGCCGGTAGTGTACATTTGCACCCACACAATTGTTACACACACGGCGCGCGGCGCAGTCTATTATAAGTTATGAATAAATTGGGGGTGGCTGCAACCAATGGCCAGATCATAAGGCTTGCGGCTCCTATTTCGCTGGCGATACTGATACCGCAACTGAATTTCTTTACCAATACGGTATTCATAGGCCGGCTGGGAGAGAGAGAGTTGGGGGTGAACGGCATAACGGGTGTGTTCTACCTCATCTTGTCTATGGTGGGCTATGGCCTGGCCAGCGGTGTGCAGATACAGTTGGCGCGCCGTGCAGGCGAGGGCGACGAGAAGGGCCTTGCGCAGATATTTGCCAACGGGCTGCTACTGTCGGTGGCGTGCTCGCTGGCGCTCATGCTGATAACGCTGTGGTTTGTGCCCTTGCTGTTCGGCTTCAGCCTGCACGACCCTGAAAACTTTGAGATGAGTGTGCAGTTCATTTTCGCAAGGGTGTGGGGGCTGCCGTTCCTGGTGCTGACGCAGTTGCTCAATTCGTTCTTTATATCCATCAGCCGGTCGCGTATGCTTATATATGGTTCGCTGGCGGCCACGTTGGTCAACATCCTGTTCGACTATCTGCTGATATTTGGTCATGGCGGCATGCCGCAGATGGGTTTTAAGGGCGCGGCCGTAGCGTCGGTGATATCGGAGATAGCCGGTTGCACAGTGATGCTGTCGGCATTCTTCCTCAGCGGCGCGCACCGCACTTACCCACTGGCCCGGTATTTCCATTTCGACGGAGACCTGTCGCGCAAGTCGTTGACGGTAGCGGCACCGCTCATTGTTCAGTTCCTGTTCTCAATAGGTGGCTGGCTGGTGTTCTTCTTTTTTATAGAACATCTGGGGCCGCAGTCGCTGGCTGCATCGCAGGTGCTGCGCAACATATTTGGTATAGTGAGTGTGGGAACCTGGGCATTGGCTACCACCTGCAATACCATGGTGAGCAACATAATAGGGCAGGGGCGGCAGGCCGAGGTGAAGAAGATAATATGGAAAATAGCAAAGCTGAGTTTCCTGTATGCGCTGGTGATATGTGTGCTGATGCTGGCCTTCTCGCGGCAGTTCCTGTCGGTATATACTGCTGATGCGGCACTGATAGAGTTTGCACTGCCCAGCCTGCGTGTCATTATTGTGGCCACGCTGGTGATGTCGCTGTCCACAGTCGCCTTCAACGGCGTGGTGGGTACCGGCAACACATTGGTGAACCTGACCATAGAGATCACCTGCGTGAGCCTGTATCTTGTTTACTGCATAGTGGTGATACGCCAATGGAGCAGCCCGCTATACCTGTGCTGGGGATCGGAGTTTGTGTATTGGGTGGCACTGCTGGCCACTTCGGGCTGGTACCTTGCCAGCGGACGATGGAAGGGCAAGGAGATATAGCAGCCGGTGTCGTGCCCGACCGGCTGTTCATGTAACTTAAAGTAGAAAACTATGCGTGGGTAAGGCGGTGGCTGTCTATCTGTTCCACCAGCTCGGCCACGGTAATGCCATTATGGCTCTCGTCGTAAACGCACTCTCCGTTCACTATCAGCAATACCTGCGGCGACTCGTGATGCACTGCATATTCCTCGGCTATGCGGTTGGAGAGCGGGCGGTAGTTTAGCAGATCGAGGTAGTAAAATACCGCCCCGTGGGTATTGTCCAGTTTCTGCAGGCGGCTATGTGCCATGTTGCTGATGGAACAACGGGTGCTGTGCTTGAATATCACCACCGGCTGTTTGGCGCTAAGTGCCTTAACATCATTGAGTTGTTCGTCTGTTGTGAGGTCTGTCCACATGATCTTTGCTTCGTGTTTTAATCGGTGCTTGTATAGCCGTCAGGCGGCGCAAACGTATGAAAAATACAACAAAAGTGGTATTGACACCCCCTCTATATGTGAATAGGTTTGTGCTATAATTCGTTCACACAAACTAAATACACATCAGACATGAAGAAGAACACATTGATCCTCAATCTGGCATTGGTTGCTATTGTTTTTCTGACAGTAATGGGCTGCAAGAAAAAGGAAGAACTGGTTAATTCTGTGACCACTCCGTCTTACAGTTGCACATCGTGCATTACTGCACCGGAAGCTAAGTCGGCGTATGACAATTCATCGCGCGGTATGTACAAGGGTGTTGTCATCGGTTCATCCGGCACCATCAAATTCGACATTGGTAATACCGATACGTCAACCATCAAGGCATACATGGTAATAGATGGTGTATCTGTGACACTGACCGCCAACGTGAAATGGGTAGCAGGTTCGTCTTATGTATCTCCGTTCACCGGTACTCTGAATGGCGAGACCGTGAGCATCACCTTCTCGGTAGACGCAACGGGAGCTAACCCAACGGTAACTTCTATGAACATTCCGGGTCACCCCAATGCTACACTGGCCATTGCAAAGGAAACTTCTACCAGCCTGATAAAGGTATTTGAGGGCACCGCCAAAAACACTACCACTTCTAAGAATGCCACCTTCAACCTGATGCTGAGCACATCACTGAAGCGCTGGTATGCACGTGTGCGCGAAGATGGCAGCACCAGTGCATCGAAAGTGGAGGGAACTTTTGACAACAACATCCTGTCGTTCGACGATGGCAAGGGTGCAACAGGCTCTGCAACATTATCAGGCGATAACATCATTAACGGTACCTGGAAGAACAGCAAGCCTGAGGCAGGTACCTGGGAAGCAAAACGCACACTGTAACAGCATACTTATTTACTCCTTTATTCATTTCACTTTAAAACAACACGCGTATGAAACGATTACTACTTACAACATCAATGATCGCGGCGGGCATTTATGGTGCTCAGGCGCAGAGACTTATGGGTATTGCAACGAGCAACTGGGGCGGCACGACCGGCCTGGCCCTGAACCCCGCCAACCTTGCCGACAACCGAGCCCGCTTTGTGCTGGACCTGGGCGGACTGAACTTTGGTGTGGACAACAACCTGGCCGAGGTGGACCTGTCTAAAGTGACCGGCGGCACCAGCGACGGACTGGGTGGCGGCGGACTGCTGACCTTCTCCGGCAACAACAAGTTCAACATCATGATGCCCTATGCCGACCTGCGTCTGCCGGGTGCTATGTACACTATTGATAACAAGAATGCGGTGGCGCTTACTATGCGGTTCCGTGCGTTCAATCAGTTCAATAACTTCGACAAGACGCTCTTCCAGAGTGTGATGGACCCTACGGCTTCGTCTGCTACAGGTTATAACTTCTCATCCAGCAAGTTCAACTGGACCGCGCACATGTGGAGCGAGATCAACCTGTCTTATGGCCGCGTGGTGTATGACAAAGGCAAACACTTTGTAAAAGCGGGTATTACTATAGGTAAGATGAACGGTATCGGGTTCCTGGGTGTGAATGGTAGTAACCTGAACGCGCAGTTCTATACCAACGACTCACTGGTAGCCAATAATACCGATGTGCAGTTTGCCAGCAACGTGGTGGACAGTGCCGGCGAGTTGGGTAGCGGTCTGGGCAATGTGAGCCTGTTCAGCAACACCAGCGGAAACGGAGGCAGCGGCTTCCGTGCCGACATCGGTGCGGTGTATGAATATCGCCCTGACGACTTCGATCCGAAGGACAACAGCGCCAACAAGTACCGTGTGCGTGCATCATTTGCTATCACCGATCTGGGTAGTGTAAAGTACAAGTCTGCACTGGGTGTGCGTGCCTATGGTAATGGTACCATGAGTGCATCAGACCTCGCTGCCAACATCACCAACTTCAGCAGCCTGAAGGACTACATGAATACACGTGGTTTCTTCCTGGATACAGGTGTGCGTGTAACCAAAGTAGGTATTCCTACCGCTATGGTGCTGGGTGCTGATTACTATGTGGCAAGTCACTTCTATGTGAACGCTACCTGGATCAAGAACGTAGCTAACCGCGGCAAGTTCGGTAACTCTTACTACGGTCAGCTCACCGTTACGCCACGTTGGGACACCAAGATGTTCAGCTTTGCATTGCCGCTCACCTATAGCGCAATGACCAAGAAAATGAAAGCGGGTGTAGGGCTGCGTCTGGGTGGCTTCTACTTCGGTAGCGACGACATCTTGCTGGCAGTGAGTAAAAAAGCATACGGTGTCAACTTCTACATGGGCGCGTATGTGCCGCTGAACAGGAGGCACAAACATAGCAAGGACGGCCAGAACAAAGCAATGGAAGTGAGCGCGCCGGCACCTGCTGCAACAGAGAATAAGTAATTATTGATGTATACCCTTGGTGGTATAGGTCGAGGTATCGTCCCCGGCCAGGTAATAGGGGCTGTTTACACTACGGGAGGCAATTGCCTCCCGTAGTCTTTTATACGCATCCCTGAAATACCCATGGCTTCAGTGCCTTCAGCGAATAGATGAGCGGTACCTTGCCCTCGTTGCCCGTCATCTGAAAGTGCCCCGGGCTGGTCTCGGTCATGTTGCCGAAACAGGCGTAGGGGCAATAGTCGTGCTCGTGAAACTCAGCGAGGTTCAGGCCGGCTTTCATCAGTGCGTTCAGCACCTCGCCCAGGCTGTGGTTCCAGGTGCGCGACTCCAGGCTGATAGGGGCATTGCGGTCGGCATAGGTGCCTTGTTCGGTCTCTGTTATCTCGCCTTCGTTGAAGTAGGAATAGATCACCTTGTCCAGATTGTCGTCATACATCAGCACAAACGGATGGGTCTCGGCAAATACAAAGTAGCCGCCCGGCTTCAGCGCACCGGTTATAATGCGGGCCCATTCGTCCATATCGGGCAGCCACACAATGGTGCCGTAAGACGAGAAGACAATATCAAATTGTTCGTTCACCACCTTCGGCACGTCATACACATTGGCGCAGACAAAGCGGGCGTCCAGGTTCAGCTCCTGTGCCAGTTGGCTGGCAGTGGCGATGGCTGTTTCAGAAAGGTCCACCCCTGTCACCTTTGCACCCATGCGCGCCAGCGACAGGCTATCCTGCCCGAAGTGGCACTGCAGGTGCAGCACCGACTTGCCACGCACATCGCCCAGCAGCGCCAGTTCTATATCGTTCAGTGTGTTCTTGCCCGCACGGAAAGCATCCATGTCATAGAATGCCGATTGCACATGCCACGGCGTTTTAGCATCCCACAGGGTTTTGTTTACAGAAGCGTAGTCGGGTAGGTTGGTCATTTCATTTGCTATTTAGTGTTGGAAAAGGAACATGACCACCGTGAACTTACCCACCTCTTTGCTGTAGGTCACTTCTATGGTGGCATGCGGTGGCAGTTGTTCAGACATCAGACCCGGTTGCAGGTCTTTCATCAGCACCACTTTTTTGTAGTCGCCCAGGCCGGCGGTGAAGTTCTCCTGATAAGACACCTTGTAGCCCAGCGGTGCCAGGCATTCCGTCAGTTGTTGTTTCAGTTTGTCATATACAGGGCGCACCTCATCGCGGTTGGTGGTCTGCAGGAAGGCCGCTTCGTAGAACAGACCCATTGCCTGCACCACACGGTGGCCTATCGAGCCCGGCACCTTCACAGGGCTGGCCCACATATTCGAGTTCATGTTCGATTCCACCATGCGTCCTCTTATGTTCCTGAACTCGTTGGGGGCATCGTTCATCACGGCAGTCACCGCCTCGCAGAAATCTGCAGACTGTGCCCTGGTATGTGTGTGCAGGAGGCCCGTTGCCGCCAGTAACAGGAAAAGACGTTTCATATACTGCGCAATTTAGGCACTATTGGTCTAAATAATTCCTAAAACCCGCCACCCGCCGTTCGTGCATATTCCGTTACTTTGTTGCTACATTATGTTCGACGACGAGTACTTTATGAGGCAGGCACTGCGCGAGGCACAGTCGGCTTTCGAGGCCGACGAGGTTCCTGTGGGTGCCGTGGTGGTGTGGGGCAACAAGATCATTTCCCGCGGGCACAACCAGGTGGAGCGCCTGAACGACAGCACCGCCCATGCCGAGATGATAGCACTCACAGCCGCCTTCAACGGGCTGGGTAGCAAGTACCTGCCCGAGGCTACACTGTATGTGACCGTAGAACCCTGCCTCATGTGTTGTGGTGCCATTTATTGGTCCAAGCTGGGGCGCATAGTGTATGGTGCTTCCGATCCCAAGAACGGCTATAAAAAGACC
>JACCEA010369755.1_pt1 | contig 32842 bp, 23 predicted proteins | sample 7449851 | NCBI WGS metagenome assembly JACCEA01 (sample SAMN15323453, study PRJNA562643) | freshwater metagenome | isolation source: river surface water | place: USA:Blue River Watershed | collected 2017-08-18 | reverse complement strand
TACCACTTTAAATAAACTTCTTTTGTAACTTCTTTCATTTGAATAATGTTGTGTTATCAATTGTACCTAATAACGCAAAATAGTTTCCTCACACAAATTTGCGAAGTGCAAAAATAAGACATTCCAACGTAGCACTAAAATTAATATGCTATTTTTTGAGTTTTTTTATAAGAACTTTTTATCAAAAAGAAGAGGTAGTAAGTTTTTTAGGGAGTCTGATTTGTAAATTGAACCTATTTCTCCCATAAAGTAAATTTCAATAGGGGTATTTTGCTTTATTTCGTATTCGGCAATAGATTGTCTGCAAGAGCCACATGGTGGTATTGGAGCACTTGTTGTTGAATTTTCAGATGCGGCTGAAATAGCCATTTTTAAAATTTTAGCTTCAGGATAAATTGAGCCAGCTTGGAAAATTGCAACTCTTTCGGCGCAAAGCCCAGAAGGGAATGCTGCATTCTCTTGGTTGGATCCTAGTATTATTTTACCGTTATCCAATAAAAGTGCGGCGCCAACATTAAATTTAGAGTAGGGAGCATAGGCTTTTTTACGAATAATAACAGCTTCTTGCATCAAATTTTGTATGTCCTTTGGTAATTCTTGTACAGTATCAAAAACATCAAAATCTGTAGTTATAGTTATTTTTTTCATTTGTATATTTAGGAAAAAAAATCCAAACGTCAATTGAAATTTGGATTAGAGATTGTCGTTGTTGAATTAATTCACACCGTAAGTGTCGCCAAAGTTAAATGTTAATGAAAAACGCAATGTGTTTTCTAGAGGGTTTCTAATTTTTGAAGATGAGAATAAGTAGGAAACGTCTATTTTAGCAGTAGTGTATTTGAATCCAGCTCCCAATGAAAAATATTGTCTGGCACCTTTAACAGGGCTTTCATGAAAATATCCTGCACGTAAGGCAAATGAATTTTGATACGTATATTCTGTCCCTAGTGCATAAGTGAATTCTTTTAACTCTTCGCTAAAACCGTCAGGTGCATCCCCAAATGACTTGGCTAGACCAGAAACCCATCCTATTTTTCTATAGTTATTGTAGTTTTGGGTGTTTTCTTCTGAGGTTACTATTCCGTCCCCATTTAAATCTGGATTTTGAGGAGTTGGAACCAATAATTTGTTTAACTCAACATTTACAGCAAGTTTGTTGTCGTCGTCAAAAATAAAATCGAAACTAGTTCCTATTTTTAAATTCGCTGGTAAAAAATTGGTATTGAATTCGTCATTATCATAGCTGATTTTTGGCCCAAGGTTTTGAATATTGAAACCTGCCCTCCAAATTCCATTAAAATTGTTGTATGCCTTTTCTTCTGATTGATAAAATCCAGCGACGTCAACAGCAAATGAGTTTGCTCCAGAAGAATCGGTATTGTCAGTAGCTATTTTAAGATTGGAACGAATGTATCTCCCGGCCACTGCCATCGAAAATGTTTTACTTAATTGTAAGGAGTAAGATCCATCTAATGCTAGTTCGTTTGGTGAAACTATTCGAGGTTGGTCGTTTGCATCATTTCGTAATTCAATGTTTCCAAGCCCAAAATAGCGTAGGCTACCTGCCCAGGTGCTTTTTTCATTGATTCGTTTAAAGAAAGTTATTTGACCTAAAGAAATATCATTTACCAAGTCGGTAAGATAAGGAGTATAACTTACTGAAAATCCTTGGTCTTTCTCAGAAAAGGCATATTTCGCTGGATTCCATTGCTGGGAAAATGCATCTGGGGAAGTTGCAATTCCAATATCTGCCATACCCGCAGCTCTAGCGTCGGCAGCAACCATCAAAAATGGCACACCTGTTGTTATAACTCTTTCTTGTGCACTTGAATAAGTAAATGTAAAAAGAAAAGTAAAAAAAATGATATTTTTAGTCATTGTATAACATAGTTAATTGTGTAAAAGTACATATTTTAGATTATTTTCAATATACAAGGTAGTTATTTCCTTGACAAAACTGTTACTTTTTTATAATTTAATTTCTATTGAAATGAATCTAATTAGTTGAATTTTAAATTGGGCACCAACTATATAACACAGTTTTTATTTTTTTATTATAAAACAATCAATTACTTTTTGTTTTTTTTAATCTTTATACATCAAATAAGATTATTTATGTGGAATATATAAGTAAAAATGTATTTCAAAGTTTAATATTAATAATAAAAATTATAAATTTGCGTTTTGTTGTTGCGTGAAGCTTCTTATATGTTATTTTTGAATTTTAATTCCAAAATAAACACGAAACAAAATATAAATAAATATAGAAAACGTACGACAAAATTATTTTATAAAAATATGAAAGTGAATAATAGAAAATTTTTGCAATTAGTACTGTCTTTGGTAGTAATATTAGGTGTTTCAAGTTGTAGTAAAAAGTCATCAAGTTCAGGAAAAGGTGCTTCGAGAGCTACAGGATGGAACGTAAATAATAAAAAAGGCGGTTTTGCAAAACAAGGAGAGCAACAAGCTGGTCCAGGACTTGTTTTTATTGAAGGAGGTACGTTTACAATGGGTAAAGTTCAGGATGACGTAATGCACGATTGGAATAATACTCCAAACCAACAGCACGTACAATCTTTTTATATGGATGAAACTGAAGTAACTAATTTCATGTATTTAGAATATTTGCAATGGTTAAAAAATGTATTTCCTCCAACTGAAGAGAATTATAAAAACATATACGAAGGAGCTCTTCCTGACACATTGGTTTGGAGAAACCGATTAGGTTATAGCGAGAATATGACTAACAATTATTTAAGACATCCAGCTTATTCGAATTATCCTGTGGTAGGAGTTAATTGGATTCAAGCTAATGAGTTTAGTAAATGGAGAACAGATCGTGTAAATGAAGCTTTGTTAGAAAAAAATGGATATTTAAAAAAAGATGCTAAAACCTTAGATGTTACTGCTGAAAATTCATTTAGTACGGAAACATATCTTAATTCTCCAACTTCTACTTATGGTGGAGATGATAAAATCGTATTGAAAGGTAGAAAAGGATCTGCCGCAAAAGGCGCCAAAACAGGTAAAAACGGAAAAGTTATAGAGCCTAAAAATATATATGTACAAAGATCTTCTGGCTTGCTTTTACCTGAATACAGATTGCCAACTGAGTCTGAATGGGAGTACGCTGCAGCTGCAGATGTTGGACAAAGAGAGTATAATGTTTACAAGGGACAAAAAAAATACCCTTGGTCTGGACAATATACCCGTTCTGGAAAACGTCAGACCAAAGGAGATCAGTTAGCTAATTTCAAACAAGGGAATGGAGATTATGGTGGTATTGCAGGTTGGTCAGATGATGGTGCAGATATTACAAACGAGGTGAAAAAATATCCTGCCAATGATTTTGGTTTATATGATATGGCTGGAAATGTTGCAGAATGGGTTGCAGATGTGTACAGACCAATCGTAGATAATGAGTTTAATGATTTTAATTATTTTAGAGGTAATCAATACACCAAAAATAAAATAGGTAAAGACGGGAAGGCTGAAATAGTTACAAAAGAAACAATGAAGTACGATACCCTAAGTAATGGTAAAGTAATTGCTCGAAGTTTCCCAGGTCAATTAGCTCAAGTACCTGTAGATGAAAATGAAACTTATTTGCGACAAAATTTCGACAGAAGTAATAATTTGAATTACAGAGATGGAGATCAGCAATCAAGTAAAGAATTTAAGTTTGGATCTTCTGAATCAACAAAAGATGTGAAAAACATGTATAATTCTCCTAAACACAATGTTACTGTTGATAGTTTGGGTAAAATGGTTAGAAAGTTTGACAAATCCAACAAAAGAACTACTTTGGTTAACGATAATGTTAGAGTGTACAAAGGAGGGTCTTGGAGAGATAGAGCGTATTGGTTAGATCCAGCACAGAGAAGATACTTCCCTCAAGACATGGCTACAGATTACATTGGGTTTAGATGTGCTATGTCTAGAGTAGGTTCTAAATCACAAAATAAGAAAAGACCTAGAAACTAGTTTTTATATCATTACAATAAAAAGCCCTTTTTAGGGCTTTTTGTTTATAAAATTTTGAGTAATATGGATATTGCAAAAATTCATGAATTATTTTTAAAATGCACATCGGTTTCAATTGATACCCGAAAAATTCAATCAAATTCCTTTTTTGTAGCTATAAAAGGAGAAAATTTTGATGCCAACACTTTTGCAAAAGAAGCATTAGAAAAAGGCGCATCTTATGTTATAATTGACAATTCAGATTATTTTATTGATCAAAGAACTATTTTGGTTGGAGATAGCCTTAAAACACTTCAGGAATTGGCTCAGTATCATAGAAATTATTTCAAACTCCCAATTATTGCTCTTACGGGTAGTAATGGTAAGACTACTACTAAGGAATTGATTCATGCAGTACTTTCTGCAAAATATAAAACCAAAGCAACTGTTGGAAATTTGAATAATCATATTGGAGTTCCATTGACTTTGCTTTCATTTACTTCGGAAACGGAAATTGGAATTGTAGAAATGGGTGCCAATCATAAAAAAGAAATTGAATTCCTATGTGAATTGGCTCAGCCTGATTATGGCTATATCACCAATTTTGGCAAAGCCCATTTGGAAGGTTTTGGAGGGGTTTTAGGAGTGATTGAAGGTAAAAGTGAGATGTATAGTTATCTTGCTACTAATGATAAATTAGTATTTGTTAATTTAGAAGATTCAGTACAGGTTGAAAAAACAAAATTGTTATCTCATTATACCTTTGGAGTAAATAAATTGGATGCAAATGTTTCTATTTCTAAAGTTACAGCTAGTCCATTTGTAACAGTCGAATTTCAGGATTTGAAAATTACCTCTCATTTAATTGGGCTATATAATGCAAATAACATTAATGCTGCAATAGCAATTGGTAATTATTTTAAAGTCTCCAATGCATCTATTAAAGTAGCTTTAGAAGGTTATGTTCCGGAAAACAATAGGTCCCAATTAATAACTAAAGGTAGAAATCAAATTATATTGGATGCCTATAATGCTAATCCAAGCAGTATGGCTGTTGCAATTGAAAATTTCAAACAATTGGAAAACTCTAATAAAATAGTAATTTTAGGAGATATGTTTGAATTAGGAGAAGAAAGTCTTCATGAGCACAAAAATATAGTTGAAAGTTTGTCAAATCAAAGTGAAATTGACTGCCATTTTGTAGGCTCTGATTTTTTTACGAATAGTATGAATAATGATAAATTTCATTTTCATTATACTTTCGAAGATCTTGAAAACTACATAAAATCACATCCGATAGATAATTGTACTATTTTAATAAAAGGTTCAAGAGGCATGGCTTTAGAACGTTCTTTAGACTTGTTTTTCTAAAGGGTGAATTGTTATTAAATACTCATTAAATATCCTGTTAAGCTTTCTTTTTTTGAAAGGTCAAGTTTTTTTCTCAAACGGTATCTAGCAAGTTCTACACCACCTCCAGAAATATTCATGATTTCTGCAATTTCTTTTGTCGACATGTTCATTAATAAATAAGTGGATAGATCTAATTCTCTAGGAGAAATTGTTGGGTGTTTTTCTTTCAACCTTTTTAAAAATTCAAAGTGAACATTTTTAATGTGTTTTTCTAAATCTTTCCAACTTTTATCTGAGTTTACTTCTTTTAAAATGCTTTTTCGTAATTTTTCAAATTGGAATTTTGTGGTTTCATCAAAAGCAGAAGTGTCTATATCTTTCAGCCTTTGAATAATACCGTTCAAAATTTTATTTTTTTTCACAACTTGAAGAGAGTTAGTAACCAATTCTTTATCTTTTGCTAATAGATTAATTTGTAATTTGTCATTTTTCAATTTTTCAATTTCTTTTTCTAAATTGAATTGTTCTTGACGAATTCTAGCTTCTTTTTCTAGATACAACCGTCGTTGTTCTATAGTTTCATAATATTTATTTCTACGAATCTTAATTTTTATTCTATCGCGAATTACACGAATTGTTGCGCCAATAAAAATTAAGTAAAATAGGTAGGCTATAAAATGCCTGTACCATGGGGGTGAAATTGTAAAGGTTACTGAAGATATATCTGAAATAATTCCAAAACTGTTTTTTACTTTTACATTCATTGAGTATTTACCTTCTCTAAGGTTTGTATATTCCTTAATTGTAGAAGATGACCAATTACTCCAATCTTCATCAAATCCATTCAATTTGTATGAATATTTTATGTTTTCTACATTTTCGAAGGTTGGTGTTGAAAATCTAAATTTTACAAAATTAGATGAGTAGGGAATTGTGATTTTGTTATTATGTGTTGTTTCTGAACCCGTATAAATGGTTTCTTCTGGTGTTGTGAAATTTTGAATAAACACCTTGGGCTTATTGTTGATTTTATTTAGTTTATTGGAGTCATAATGTACTAATCCATCAGTTAGTCCAATAAATATATTTTTTGAATCTAAAGTATTTATAGATAAGTTGTTATATACTAAATATTGTGTAAAATTCAAGAATGGAGCTATAGTATTAGTATAGGTTCCATCGTTGTTTTTTTTCAGAACACCTAAGGTCTCTTTAATTACGTACCAAATATTACCTGTTCTATCTTCAACAATGGTATTGGTTTTAGGAATTTTTTTGAAAATTTTTGTAAAAAAAACATTTGATTCAAAGGATTTCGTCTTGTCTGAATACGTATAAAAATGATTGTTGTGTTGAAAATAAATGGAGTTCTTAATACTTTGGACACTAGTAATTCCTTTATCAGTTTTGGATAGTTCTTTATGCGTTTTTACGGTTAAAAATTTTGAATAAGTAGAATCTAATTTTAATTGATATAATTCATTATCTTTTTTTACCCATATATTCGATTTGTCAAGTTCAAATGCCCCCACTGATTTTGAAAAACCTTTAATTTTATTCATTAATACCCAATTCCCGTTTCTATTTTCTAAGTACGAAAAGCCATTATAATTTGAGGCGATTATTTTATCTGGTTTTCCTATAATTTTCTTAAAGCTCCAATAACCAGTGTTGTCAAGTATTTTAGCTATCGAGGTGCCAGATAAGATAAATGCCCCTCTATTGTGTGCGCAAAATAAGGTGCCATTTATATTTTGTAAGTTCCAAGCTTGACCTTCAGACCCTTTAATGAGTTGAAAGTCCTCCTCTTTGAATGGAGTATTCCAACTATGATAGAAAACACCTTGATTAGTTGCAACATATAAAATGTCTTTATGAACAATGGTAGCGTATACTGTACTTAAATTGTAGCTTGACCCAAAAAAGGTAAAAGGAGAATTTTCATTAACAAATGATATTCCGTTATCCAGTCCTAACCAAAGATTGTCATTTTTGTCAATAAATGATGTTAAAGAAGTGTTATTTTGCAGCCCTTTTTTTCGATTAATATGCTGTATGATTTTGCCATCACTATTACATACAATTATACCATCAACGACTGAATTTAGCACGATGTAATTATTTTTCATAATTGCTCCACCCAGCCCACTATTCTTTTTAATAAAAACATTTGCTTCTGTTTCCCAAGGTAGAATTTTGTTGTTTTGATATATGTACAATCCTTTATCCAAGGTACTAATAATAATTTTATCTCTTCCTAATGGGAACATTCCCCAAATCTCTGTATCATTTACAATCGTTGAATTTGGTATAGGAGTTAAACTTCCTTCTTTGTAAACTAAAATTCCTTTATTTATATCCTGAAAATACAAAGTATTGTTGACAAGAAATGAGAATTGAAACCGTGTAGGTGCTTTTACTATTTTTAACGAATTGTTTCTGTAGATATACGCTTCATTAAACGATTGAAATATAATTTCATTATTAAGTTGGTGAATTTTCCAAATGATATCAATTGAATTTTTCTTTTTTTCTTTTAGAAACTTAGATAATGAAAAATAAATTAATTTGCCATTGATGTTTGGTTTGAAATAACCAAATTCATTATAGCCCCCTACAAATATTTTTCCGGAGGAATGTGTTTTTAAAGATCTTACAACTGATTTATTCGGCAATTCATATTTAGACCATACACTACCGTCAAATTGAAATAAACCATCGTTATTAGCAAAAAATAAATTGTTATTAGCATCTTGATCAATGTTCCAGTTTTGAGTTCCGCCTCTATATTCCGTTCGTTTATAATTTCTAATCTCAGGAAGTCCAATGCTTTTTACTTGTCCAAAGAGTACTATTGGCACTATAAATATTAATGAAATAAAACTATTTTTGATAAGGAATCGCATATATAATCTTTAGAAATACAGTTAGTAGAAATTGAATTTTTGCTAAATTAATTCAAATTGCTTTTTGTAAGTTATGTTTAATGTTATTTTTTCTTGTAATATATTTTAAATAATTTTAAATAATTATAAATCAATATTTTATATTTTAAATGATGTGTTTTTGTATTTTAATTTTTTTGAGTTTGATGTGTTTTTGTATAGATTATTTTTTATTACATTTGAAATTTAAAACATAATATTGTACCAAATTACTAATTAATTAACCAAAATTTAAGAAAAATGAAATTAACGAAATTATTTATTTTTTGTTTTTTGTCTTTGTTTTTCTCTGTTTGTCTGCAAGCACAAGATGTTGCAGTAAAAGGGAAAGTGTATGACGAAAATGGTTTGTCCATTCCTGGGGCTACTATTTTATTAAAAGGAACATCCAAGGCTACAACAACAGATTTTGATGGTGCATTTGAAATTAAAGCACCTAAAAATGGAGTTTTAGTAGCAAGTTTTATTGGATATGCTACAGTACAGCAATCTATTAATGGTAAAGCGTCCTTAACTTTTAGGTTAAAGTCTCAGTCTCAAGACCTGAATGAAGTTGTTGTTGTTGGTTATGGTACTCAAAAGAAGAGTGTTGTAACTGGGGCAATATCTAGTGTTAAGGCTAAAGACTTAGAAAAAGTTCCAAACGGAAGAATTGAGCAAACACTTCAAGGTCGTGTGTCTGGAGTAACTATTGCTGCTCAATCAGGCCAACCGGGTGCTGCTTCAACTGTTCGTGTGAGAGGGTTAACTACATTTGACACTTATGGAGGAAATAATCCTTTATGGGTTGTTGATGGAGTTATTGTAGATTCAGGTGGTATTGGATTTGTTAATCAATCAGATATAGAATCAATAGAAGTACTTAAAGATGCTGCTTCTTTGGCAATCTACGGTGCTCGTGCTGCTTCAGGAGTTATTTTAGTGACAACTAAAAAAGGGAAATCAGGTAAAATCAGTGTGAATTATACTGGATTTACAGGAGTTTCTGCGCCTGAAAAAACATTAAAATTATTGAATGCTACACAATATGGAGCTTTAATGAATGAAAAATCTGTTGCTGGTGGTGGTCCTATTCTATATCCTGATTTGACAGTATTGGGCAAGGGAACAGATTGGCAAAAACAGATTTTTAGTAATGATGCTCAACGTTCCAATCATGAAGTAAGTTTTAGTGGAGGAAATGACGTTTCTACTTTTTTCGCTTCTTTTAGCGTTCAAGATCAACAAGGTATTGTTTCAAAACCTATTTCTAACTTCAATAAGAAGAGTATCCGTTTGAATTCAACTCATAATTTGAGTAAAAAAATTCAAATAGGTCAAACTCTTGGTTATACTCATCAAAAAGGAATTGGTTTAGGTAATACTAATAGTGAATTTGGAGGTCCTTTAAGTTCAGCGTTGAATTTAGACCCTATCACTCCTGTTGTGATAACAGATCCAATTGTTGCAAATTCTTCTATTTACAAAAGCAATCCTGTTTTTAGAGATGCTAGTGGTAATCCTTATGGTATTTCATCTATTGTCGGACAAGAGATGTCTAATCCTGTTGCCTACGTAAATACACGTTTAGGAAATTACAATTGGTCGGATGATTTTATTGGAAATGTTTTTGCTGAAATAAAACCAATTGAAAATCTTAAAATTAGATCTTCTATGGGAGGTAAAATTGCTTATTGGGGAGATGAAGCATTTACACCTAAATTTTATTTGAGTCCTACAGTTTTGTCATCTCAAAATAGTTTGACTAGAGCAACTAACCAAACTTTTGCTTGGAATATTGAAAATACCGCATCGTATACAAAAAATATTGGTTCTCACGATTTTACAATATTACTTGGTCAAGGTGTTTATATAGATAACAATACAAGAGGTTCTTATGTTGCACATACTAATTTACCAGTTAACGATTATAGAGAAGCTTCTTTTAATTTCCCTTTACCTACAGCTCAACGTGTAGGTGCATCGTATACTTCTCAAGAACATAGAGTTACTTCATTGTTTTCTCGTTTGAATTATTCTTTCAATGAGAAGTACTTGTTTACTGGGATTATTCGTAGAGACGGTTCTTCTAATTTTGGACCGAATAATAAATTTGGAATCTTCCCTTCTTTCTCAACAGGATGGGTAGTTTCTAAAGAAGGATTCTGGAAAGAGAATAAAATTGTAAACTCTCTAAAAATTAGAGGTGGATATGGAGTTGTTGGTAATGATGCTATTGCAGCTAATGGTTTCTTGGCTTTAATTGATGGAGGACGTAACTATACTTTTGGAAGTGCAGGCTCTACAATTTCTTCTGGAAACAGTCCAAGCGCTCCTTCAAATCCTGATTTGAAATGGGAAGAAACATCTCAATTTAATGTTGGTTTTGATGCTAAACTGTTTAATGACTTGAATTTAACTGTAGAATATTACAATAAAAAAACAATTGGTATTCTTCAATATGTTGAACTTCCTGGTTATGTTGGTGCAACTGGAAGCCCTCTTGGGAACGTTGCTGATATGGAAAATAAAGGAATTGAAATTGAATTAGGATACCGTAAAAAAATGGGAGAGTTTAATTTTTCTGCTAATGGAAACGTTTCGTATCTTAAAAATGAAGTTACTTTCTTAGGTCAAGGAAAAGAATTTATCACTAATGGTGTAGCTGGTTTCCAATCAATGGGAGAAATTACTAGAACACAAGTTGGGCAATCATATAATTCTTTTTATGGATTTAAAACTGCTGGAATTTTTCAAACTCAAGATGAAATTAATGCCTACACAAATACTGCAGGTGGTTTAATTCAGCCAAACGCACGTCCTGGAGATTTTAAATGGACTGATACAAATGGAGATGGTGCCATCACTAACGATGACAAGCAATTTCTTGGAAGCCCATTACCTAAATTTACTTTTGGTTTGACTTTAAATTTAGAGTACAAAGGGTTTGATTTAATGGCTTTTGCTCAAGGTGCAACTGGGAATCATATTTTCCAAGGAATTAGACGTTTGGACATTTTGAATGCCAATTATCAAACTGAAGCTTTGTCAAGATGGACCGGGCCAGGAACTTCTACTACTTATCCAAGATTAACTAACAATGACACTAACGGAAACTTTGGTAATTCGTCTGATTTTTATTTAGAAAAAGGAGATTACATACGTCTTAAAGTAGTTCAGTTAGGATATACTTTACCTACAAGTTTTGTAAATAAAGTAGGAGCTCAAAAAGTTCGTTTTTATGTAACCGGAGAAAACCTACTTACGCTAACTAAATATACAGGTTTTGATCCAGAAATTGGTGGAAACATTTTAGGTATCGATAGAGGTTATTATCCTCAAGCGCGTACTTTCATGTTTGGTGCAAATGTTCAATTTTAATATAAATTAAATTATGAAAACAATAAATATTAAATTATTATCTTTTGTAACTGCCGCAGTTATAACATTAGGTTCATGTTCTAAAGAATATTTAGATGTAGAGCCTAAAGGAACTAATTTGGAGAGTAATTACTACCAGAATCAAGAACAAGCTTATGCTGGACTAGTTGCTGTTTATGATATTATGAGAAAAAACTCAGGTGGTTTTGAAAATATGATTACCATGATGAACGCAGGTTCTGATGATCACTATGCAGGTGGTGGTGGTGCAACAGATGGTGCAGGAATTCAAGGTTTTTCTAATTATTCTATAAATGCTAATATTATGCCAGCTAGTTTATGGAATGATCATTATCAAGGAATTTTTAGAGCTAATTATTTGTTAACTAAGTTAGCTTCTGTGCCAATGGATGCAGCTTTAATTGATCGTTATACAGCTGAAACAAAAGCATTACGTGCTAATTACTATTTTAATTTAGTGAGAATGTTTAAAAACATTCCTCTTATTACTGTACCAATGTCTTCTTCGGAATTTTATACCGTTGAGCAAGCTAATCCAACTGCAGTTTATGCACAAATCGAAAAAGATTTAACAGAGGCAATAGCTAGTGCAAATTTACCAGCTACAGTTTCAGCTGCTGAATCGGCTCGTTTTACTAAAGGTGCTGCACGTGCATTGTTAGGAAAAGTGTATTTGTATCAAAATAAAAATTCGCAAGCTGCTACTGAATTGGCAGCAGTAAATGGTACTCCTGGAGGGACTAGTCAATACGGTTATAAATTACTTACTGATTTCAAAGATTTATGGACAGTAAATAATAAATTTAATACAGAATCTATTCTAGAAGTTGCTCATACTAATGCTTCAAGTATTGGTTGGGAAAATTGGGGTAATGGAGTTGATGAAGGAAATTCAACGAATGTAATGTGTGGTCCAAGAACGTATTCTAAATTGGCTACTGATGCGCCAGATTTACCTTCAGGATGGAGCTTCAATGTGTTTACACAAGATTTCTATGATTTTATAAAAACAGATCCACGATTTGCTACTACAGTATTGGATATGAAAGATTTACAAGCTCGTGGAAAAGCATCTTATATTGGTGGTTATCAAGATACTGGTTATTTTTTAAATAAATTTATTCCAAGACGTTCAGATGTTACTACTGGAACAGGAGAGCCAGTATTAAATTACAGACAAAATTCGTATGTAATTCGTTTAGCCGATTCTTATTTGATGGAAGCAGAAGCTTTGGGCGGTACTGGTGCAAGAGCACAAGCTTTATTAGATGCTGTAAGAGCAAGAGTTGGACTTTCAAGTACGCCAGTTTCTTTAGCTGCAATTAAAGCAGAAAGAAGAGCTGAGTTAGCAGGTGAAGGACACCGTTTCTTTGATTTAGTTCGTTGGGGAGACGCAGCTACTAAATTAGCATCAAGAGGATTTAAAGCAGGAAAAAATGAAGTTTTCCCAATCCCTTACAAAGAATTGCTAAACACTAAATTAGTTCAGAATCCTGGATATAATCAATAAATTTAGATACTTATGAAAAATATTAAAATACTATACAGTTTTCTATTATTGTTAGCTGTAACTATAAGTTGTAGTGTTCCTGAGGGAATAGATGGAGACACAAGTTTCTTAAATTCTACATCAGACCCAGCAGCTGTGTCTGCTTTAGCCACAATTACACAGGATAATACGGGTAAAGTAACTTTAACTCCAAGAGGAGAAGGTGCTTCTAGATTTGAAGTGTATTTTGGAGATGGAACTGCGCAACCAGCCATTGTTAATGCCGGAAGTTCAGCAGTTCATATTTACAAAGAAGGTATTTACAAAGTAAAAGTGGTAGCTATAGGAATTACAGGAAAAAGAACCGAAAATGTTCAAGATATAAATGTATCATTTAGATCTCCTGAAAATTTAGTGGTTACTATAGAAAATGACAAAGCAGTTTCTAAAAAAGTAAACGTTAAAGCAACGGCTGATTTTGCCTTGTTTTATGATGTGTATTTTGGAGATGTTGCTAATGAAGTTCCTGTTAAAGTAAATAATGGAGAATCTACTTCACATGTGTATGCAACTGCAGGAACCTATAAAATTAAAATTGTTTCTAAAAGTGGTGCTATTAAGCCTACTAATTACGAAGTTGATTTTGCAGTAACTGCAATTATGGCTCCAATTGCCTCTGCTCCAACGCCACCTACTAGAACTTCTGCTGATGTAATTGGAATCTATGGTTCTAAATACACGAACCTTTCAGGTACTGATTTTTTCCCAGATTGGGGACAAGCTGGGCAAGGTAGTAGCTGGGCAGAATTTGATTTGAATGGGGATAAAATGTTGCAGTATATTAAGTTGAGTTATCAAGGAATTCAATTTACAACAACTAACATAAGTTCAATGCAATACTTGCATATGGATATTTGGACAGCTGATGTAAATGCAATCGAAACATTTTTGATTAGATCTGGAATGGAAAAAGCGGTTAAGAAAAACTTAACAGCTAACGCCTGGAATAGTATCGATATTCCATTAACAGAGTTTACTTCTCAAGGATTATCTTTAAATGACATCTTTCAGTTTAAATTCGTAGGAGACGGATGGGCTGCTGGTACTGTATTTATCGACAATATTTATTTCTATAAAAATCCAACGCCAGCATCTGGTATTCAAGGGACATGGAAATTAGCACCAGAAGCGGGTGCTTTAAAAGTTGGTCCATCTGCAACAGATTTTAGTTGGTGGCAAAATAGTGCAAATGATGTAACAACTCGTGCTTGTTTGTTTGATGACACCTATGTTTTTGGCTCGAATGGTACGTTTAACAATGTTTTGGGTTCTACTACTTGGTTAGAAGGTTGGCAAGGTACTTCTGATGCCTGTGGAGCACCAGTTGCGCCTCATAACAGCGCTGCAAATGCTACCTATGTTTACGATGCAGGAGCAAAAACGATTACTTTAAACGGAGTTGGAGCTTATTTAGGTTTGCCTAAAGCAACTAATTCTGGAGAACTTACTGCGAGTGCAACAGTACCAAACTCAAGAGTATATTCTGCTGAACTTTCAAATGGTAACAACACCTTGGAAGTAGTAATCAATTTTGGAGGTGGTTTTTGGTATTTCAAACTTGTTAGAGTTTAATTTTAAAAAGAATATAAAATGAAAAATATATATAAAATAATTGTTCTACTTGCTGTGGTTTGGTTTACAGGAAGTTGTACTCAAGAAACTTACGAGTTTGGTGCTTTAACTAGCCCATCTGAAGTTACAGTTGTTGCCGATGTTGTAGGTAAAACTACCGCTAATCCTAACGGTGACGGAACGGGAGTTGTGAATTTTACTATTACTGGTAAAAATGTTTTAGCAACAAAAGTTGATTTTGATGCGGATGATGCAGTTGATTTAGTTGATGCTCCTAATGGTAAAATAACTAAAAAATATTCAACTAACGGAACTAAAAAATATCAAATTACAATTGTTACTTATGGTGCTGGAGGCGCTGCAACAACTGTAACTAAAGAAGTTACTGTAAAAGTAAGCTTTGCACCAGCGGCATCTATTGTTACTGCTTTAACTGGAGATACTAACAAGACTTGGGTGGTAGATAAATCTGTTTCTGCTCATTTTGGAGTAGGGCCAGCTGATAATCCATCTCCAATATGGTGGACTGCTAATGTTAATGAGAAAGTAGCTACAGCAAATTGTTTTTATACTACTACGTTTAAATTTTCAAAATTAGGAGCATTTAACTATACTTTACAAGTAACAAATCCTGATGGAGCTTTTACTAAAACTGGGGCTTTTACTAGTTTACCTGGAATTCCTGCTTCAGGAGATGAAGGATGTTATGCATATGGTGGGGGGACTTCATCATTTAGTTTTGCTGGGGCAACTTCTGGTTTTGCTGCGTCAACTCCTTCAACTCAGACTAGTATAGTATTGTCTGGTGTAGATACTTACATAGGGGTAGCGTCTGTTCAAAAAGAATATGAGATCCTTTCTATTTCACCAACAGCGATGTATCTACGCGTTCTAGGGTATGGTCCAGAGTCTGGAAATGCTTGGTATTTAAAATTGAAACCTGCACAATAATTTAAATTTTTTATAAGCTCAGAACTTTAATGGTTCTGGGCTTATATTTTATTTTCAATAGAATTCAATATGAAAAAACAATTCAATAATTTCAATAAATATAAGCTTATGCTAAGTGTTTTCTTATCTGCTTTTTTGTTTTTTTCATGTAGTGGAGATACAGAAAGTCCTGGTGGAGGGGAGTCAATTGTAAAACCTTCTAATTTAGTTGTAGTAGCAACACCAACAGGTGTATCGACCCAAAACCCAAATGGTGATGGAAGCGGAACAGTTAGTTTTACTTTTAGCGCAACCAATGCCACATCTTATAAAATTGCTCTAGGAGATGGCGAAACAAAAGAATCTACAACGGGCTCTTTAACCTATACTTATAACGTATCAGGAACTAATTCATATACTATCTATGTTTCGGCTTATAATGGTTCACAATTCATTAGTACCTCTGTACCATTAACACTTTATGTTGCACCAAAAGCAATTTGGGCAGATGAGTTTAATGTTGATGGAGCACCTGATGGAACAAAATGGGCTTATGATTTAGGTAATGGTGATTGGGGTTGGGGTAATAATGAATTGCAATATTATACTAATCGCGCTGACAATGTAAAAGTGCTAGGAGGAAAACTTATAATTACTCCTATCAAAGAAGCTTATCAAGGGAGTAATTATACTTCAGCAAGAATCAAAACACAAGGGAAATTCTCATTTAAATATGGTAAAGTAGAAATCAAAGCCAAATTACCATTAGGAGGAGGAACTTGGCCTGCATTATGGATGTTGGGTAATAATATTACAACAGCAAGTTGGCCTGCCTGTGGCGAAATTGATATTATGGAGCATGTAGGTAACACTCAAAATAAAATATATGGTACTTTACATTATCCAAATTTTTCAGGTGGCAATGCTGTCTCTAAAACTACTACTATAACAAACGCTTCTTCAGAGTTTCATGTTTACTCATTAGACTGGAGAGCTGATGCAATTAAATTTTATGTAGACGGAACTTTGTTTCATACGTTTACTAATAATTCTGCATTACCATTTAATCAAAACTTTTTCTTGATTATTAATTGTGCTATGGGAGGTAATTTTGGAGGTGCAGTAGATCCTAATTTCACATCTTCTACCTTTGAAGTAGATTATATTAGAGTTTTCAACTAAATGGTTTGTAAACTTAGAAAGTTCTTCATGAAAAGCTTTTATTTGTAAGTTGGGTAAAAGCTTTATTGAAGAATAATACATACAACTATGACATTGCAAAAAAACTATTGGCTCTATTTTATCTTGATTTTAGGAAGTATATCGTATAGTCAATCATTAGATGTAATGACTTACAATATAAGATTAGATGTTGCTTCTGATGGATTAAATGCATGGCCTTATCGGAAAGATTTTTTAAGTTCCCAAATTCAATTTTACGAACCCGATATTTTAGGCATACAGGAAGCAATGCCGCATCAAGTAGTTGATTTGCAACAATTGCTTACCCAATATAGCCAAGTAGGTATTGGTAGAGAAGGATTGGGTAAAGGAGAATCTTCTAATATCTTCTATAAAAAAGAAAAGCTAAGGGTTATCGAAACAAATACTTTTTGGCTTTCTGATACTCCAAATGAAATATCCAGAGGCTGGGATGCTGCTTGTAATAGAGTATGTACTTTTGCCCTTTTTCAAGAAATAAGTTCGAATAAAAAATGGTTTGTTTTTAATACTCATTTAGATCATATGGGGGAGCAAGCTAGAACGAAAGGTATCGCTCTAATTATGGATAAGATTGTTCAATACAATATACATAATTATCCAGTAGTTTTAATGGGTGATTTTAATTTGGAACCCCAAGATAAGCGAATACTAGACATTAAGAAAAAAATGAATGACGCTAGTGAAATAGCAACTATAAAACCTTTTGGCCCTGTAGGAACTTTTAACAATTTTGACTTTAATTCCCTGGTTACAAAAAGAATAGACTACATTTTTATTTCTAAAAACAATCAATTAAAAGTAAAAAAGTATGCTGTCTTGAGTGATTCTAAGGATTTAAGATATCCGTCAGATCACTTGCCTGTATTAGTTAAAATTGGTTATTAAAAAATAATTAAAATGTTAAAAAACATGACTTTTTTCACACTTCTAAGCCTCTCATTTGCGTTATTCAATTGTTCATCTTCAACGGAAACAATAGAAAATCCAATTCCGTCTGTGAAACCTCCAATAGTAACCAATGACATGGATTTTTGGCTTACTAATGGTAGTAAAAATATCTATTTGCAAAAACAAACTGCTGTTTTAAGTTTTGGAACAACTTACAATATCTACCCTACTATTGAAGTAGATGAAGTTCAATCTTACCAAACTGTTGATGGATTTGGATACACCTTAACGGGAGGAAGTGCTGAAGGGATCAATAAATTAAATCCTCAAAAAAGACAGGCATTATTACAAGAATTATTTGGGAAAGAGGATAATTCCATTTCTATTAGTTATTTGCGCATTAGTATTGGTGCCTCTGATTTGAATGCAACACCATTTACCTATAACGATATGCCTTCTGGACAAACGGATGTTAATTTAGTACAATTCAGTCTTACCCCTGATAAAACGCATGTAATTCCGATGCTTAAAGAAATTTTAGCAATCAATCCAAAAATTAAAATTATAGCAACACCTTGGTCTGCTCCAACTTGGATGAAGGATAATAATAGTTTCATAGGTGGAAGTCTAAAAACTGAATTTTATGGAGCTTATGCCAATTATTTTGTCAAATACCTTCAAAAAATGAAAGAGGAAGGCATTTCTATAACGGCTATAACTCCTCAAAATGAACCCTTACATCCAGGAAATAATCCGAGTATGTATATGATAGCTATACAGCAAGCCGATTTTATCAAAAACCATTTGGGTCCGGCTTTCGCCAATGCTAATTTGACTACCAAAATTATTGTTTATGATCATAATTGTGATAGACCTGACTATCCTTTAGCTATATTGAATGATCTAGCTGCAAATCCTTTTGTAGACGGATCGGCATTCCATTTGTATGCGGGCGATATTAATGTGTTGTCTTCAATTCATTCTGCGTTTCCAAACAAAAACATCTATTTTACAGAACAATATACTGGTAGTTCAGGCAGTTTTGATGGCGATTTAAAATGGCATTTGAAAAATGTTATTATTGGTTCGATGCGCAATTGGAGCAAGGTAGCCATGGAATGGAATTTAGCTAATGACTCTAATTTTAGACCTTTCACCCCAGGTGGATGCTCTACATGTAAAGGCGCTTTGACTATTAATGGGGCCGATAGCTTTGAAAGAAATGTGGGCTATTATATTATTGCTCACGCTTCAAAATTTGTTCCTGCTGGTTCGGTTCGAATTGCGTCGAATCAATCTGGGAATTTGAATACAGTTGCCTTTAAAACTCCTGAGGGTAAAAAAGTATTAATTGTAGAAAATGACGGTAATACTACCGAATTATTTAATATTAAATTCAATGGAAAATGGGTTACAACTTCAGTAGATGCTGGAGCCGTAGCTACTTTTTCGTGGTAATCAATTAAAATATGAAACATAAAATAAAACAATTTGCAGTTGCAGTTTTTAGTTTCGTAGCCATAACTGTTGTGGCACAGCAAAAAAAAGAAACAGCGCTAAAGGGTAAAAAAATCAACGTTTATACAACAGCTGATAATACCAATTTAAGATTAACAAATACGAATACCCTTTCGTTTTCGACATCGGTACAACCCGTAGAAAGTGAAATTTCTGTTTTTGTAGCTCCTAATAAAAAGTTTCAAACTTTTATGGGTATTGGAGGCGCTATTACCGATGCTTCAGCAGAAGTTTTTGCAAAATTATCCCCTACGAAACAAGCAGAACTCCTTTCGGCTTATTATAATAAAGACAACGGAATTGGTTATAGTTTACTAAGAACTTCCATTCATAGTTCTGATTTTTCAAGTGCGAGTTATACTTATATTGAAGAAGGAGATCAAGAATTGAAAACTTTTTCAATAGAACATGACCAACAATATAGAATCCCAATGATCAAAAGGGCTATTCAATCTGCAGGTGGTAATTTGCTTTTATATGCTTCACCATGGAGTGCACCTTCTTTTATGAAAAGTAACGGGACGATGCTTCAAGGGGGTACTTTACTACCTCAGTTTTATCAAGCTTGGGCAAACTATTATACAAAATTTGTTAAAGCCTATGAAAAAGCTGGGATGCCCATTTGGGGAATTACCATCCAAAATGAACCAATGGCTACTCAAAAATGGGAGTCGTGTTTGTTTACTGCTACTGCTGAAAGAGATTTTCTTAAAAATTATTTAGGACCCACTATGCAAAAAGAAGGTTTAGGAACTAAAAAAATTGTAGTTTGGGATCATAATCGTGATTTAATGAATCATAGGGCCAATGTGATTTTTGACGACCCAGAGGCTGCTAAATATGCATGGGGAATGGGATTTCACTGGTATGAAACCTGGTCTGGTGGAGAGCCGATGTTTGATAATGTTAGAAAAGTATACGAAGCCTATCCTAGCAAAAACCTATTGTTTACGGAAGGTTGTGTAGAACGATTTGATGCTAAAAAATACCTGTTTTGGGGCAATGCTGAGCGCTATGGAAAATCGATGATTAATGATTTTAACAATGGAACTGTTGGTTGGACCGATTGGAATATTCTGTTGGATGAAAATGGCGGACCTAATCACAAAGGTAATTTCTGTTTTGCACCCATTCATGCCGATATGCAAACTGGTGAATTAATTTATACACCAAGTTATTATTATATCGGACATTTTTCTAAATTTATACGACCAAATGCCAAACGGGTGAGCACGGTTTCTAGTAGAAGCAGTTTATTAAGCACCTCTTTTGTCAATACCAATGGGAAAATGGTCACCATCGTAATGAATCAATCGGAGAATACGATAAACTATAATTTGATTGTGGGTACTGAAAAATCGGTTATTACAATTCCGGCACATGCAATTCAAACCTTGGTTTATTAAATTATTTACAATACAAAATTAACACACATGAAAAAAACAAGTATTCTTGGTCTTCTATTAGTTTCTTTTTTAGGTTTTTCACAACAAAAAACTATCGATCAAAGGGTGGATGCCTTATTGAAGCAAATGACTTTGGAAGAAAAAATAGGTCAATTAAATCAATACACTGGGAACAATCAAGCTACGGGTCCCATTACAATAAATCCGAATAAAGAAGCTGAAATTAAAGGCGGTTTGATTGGATCGATGTTAAATGTAATTGGAACAAAATATACCCGTCAGTATCAAGAATTAGCGATGCAATCTCGATTGAAAATTCCTTTGTTGTTTGGACAGGATGTAATTCATGGGTATAAAACAACTTTCCCAATTCCGTTAGCCGAAGCGGCTAGTTGGGATTTAGATGCAATTGCTTTAGGAGCACGAATTGCTGCTGTTGAAGCCTCAGCTAGTGGTATCCATTGGACATTTGCACCGATGGTAGACATCGCTCGTGATCCTCGTTGGGGACGAGTAATGGAAGGAGCAGGAGAGGACACCTATTTGGGTTCTAAAATTGCGTATGCTCGAGTGAAAGGATTTCAAGGAAACTTAGGCGATACTAATTCGGTTATGGCTTGTGTGAAACACTTTGTAGGTTACGGAGCCGCTGTAGGTGGTCGTGATTATAATTCAGTGGACATGAGTGATCGTATGCTTTGGGAAACCTATTTACCTCCTTTCAAAGCCGCTTTGGACGCAGGTGCAGCTACCTTTATGAATTCATTTAACGATTTAAATGGGGTGCCAGCTACAGGAAATAAATTTTTGCAAAGAGACATTCTTAAAGGGAAATGGAATTTTCAAGGTTTTGTAGTTTCTGACTGGGGCTCTATCGGAGAAATGGTGAATCACGGTAATGTAAAAGACAATAAAGAGGCTGCTCAATTAGCTATAACAGCAGGTAGCGATATGGATATGGAAAGCAATGCCTATCGTTATAACTTGGCGCAATTAGTCCAAGAAGGAAAAGTAGACGTGGCTTTAATTGACGATGCAGTGAAACGTATTTTACGTAAGAAAATGGAGTTGGGATTGTTCGAAGATCCTTATAAATATTCCAATCCTAAACGCGAGATAAAAGAATTAAATAATCCATTACATCGAAAAATTGCGCGTGATATGGCGGCTAAAAGCATTGTTCTTCTTAAAAACGAAAAACAGCTTTTACCTTTGTCAAAAGACTTGAAAAAGATTGCTTTTATTGGTCCTTTGGTAAAAGAGCATAAAGAAAACATGGGATTTTGGGCAGTTGAGTTGCCAGAATTAGATTATACTAAAGAAGTGGTTTCGCAATGGCAAGGAGTACAAAATAAAGTAGGTAAAAACACTCAGTTATTGTATGCTAAAGGTTGTGAAATCGAAGGAACGAATAAGGAAGGTTTTGCAGAGGCTATCGCAGTTGCTAACCAAGCGGATGTTGTAATAGTTAGTATTGGAGAACGTGGGAACATGAGTGGTGAAGCAAAGAGCCGCAGCAATATTCATATTCCGGGAGTTCAGGAAGAATTAGTACAAGCGCTTCAAGCAACAGGAAAACCAGTTGTAGTTTTGATTAATGCAGGAAGACCATTAATTTTTAATACCACTGCTGATACCGCTCCAGCTATTTTATACACTTGGTGGTTAGGAACAGAAGCAGGGAATGCCATTGCAGATGTGTTGTTTGGAGATTACAATCCTTCTGGAAAATTGCCAATGACATTTCCAAGAGAAGAAGGGCAATTACCAATTTATTATAACCATTTCAATACAGGAAGGCCTGCACCAAACGAAACGGCTTTCAATTATGTTTCGGCCTATACTGATTTGAAGAATAGTCCCAAATTTGCTTTTGGTCACGGCTTGAGTTATTCTACATTTGAGTATTCGGATTTGAAATTATCAACTACTAAAATCAATGCCAATGGAACAGTTGAGGTTTCTTTCAACTTGACTAATTCGGGAAAATTTGCAGGTGATGAAGTAGTGCAGTTATATTTAAGAGATAAGGTTGGGTCAGTAGTTCGACCAATTATTGAATTGAAAGATTTTCAAAAAATTCATTTGAATGTTGGTGAAACAAAAACGATTAATTTCACCATTGACCAAGAGAAGTTGTCTTTTTATAATCAACAATTAGAATGGGGTACTGAACCAGGAGATTTTGATTTGATGATCGGATCATCTTCATCTGATATCCGTTTAAGAACTACTTTTGAATTGGTAAAATAAGCCAAATTTGAAATTTCAAAATTAAGTTGAGTAGATTGTAGTTTGAGTAAGGGATGCTAAAAAGTTTTTAGTATCCCTTACTTTTTTTAAGCCATTTATAAATTTTGTTCGTTTGGGTTTATATAGTATATTCGTTGCACCCATAAATGCACACCAATACTAAAATTGAATTCATGTTAAAAGAGGTAATTGCAAATAAAGAACAGTACCAACCTGGTTTATCTACCGATTGTGTCATTTTTGGTTTCCATGATAATCAATTGAAAGTCTTATTGATTAAAACCAAATACAGTGAGAATTGGGCTTTGCCTGGAGGTTTTGTTCGTGTAGAGGAAAGTATTGATGAAGGTGCGGTGAATGTATTGCAACGGAGAACGGGCTTGAAGGGAATTTTTCTACGACAGTTTGCTACTTTTGGTAAAGTGAATCGCAACCCAAGAGAATTTAGTGAAAACACCTTGCGTTTTTTTGGAATACCTAAAGCAGAAGCAGAATGGTACCTTGGACGTTTTGTTACCATAGGCTATTATGCTCTAGTAGATTTTTTACAAGCGGTTCCGCAACCGGAAGGGGATAACGAAATCGTAAAATGGATAGACTGTCATTCGATTCCCAATTTGATTTTAGATCACAAAGAAATTTTTGATAAAGCGCTCGAAACACTCCGAATGGAATTGAATCAAGTTCCTGTAGGCTATAATTTATTACCAGAAAAATTTACAATACCAGAATTACAAAAATTATATGAAACCATTTTAGGAAGACAATTGGATCGACGAAATTTTCTTCGCAAAATCACTTCGATTGGGATTTTGACTAAATTGGACGAGAAGAAAAGTAATGTGGCTCACAAAGCACCTAACTTATATTCATTTGATAAAGTAAGATACGAAGAGGTTTTAAAAAACGGGTTGCACCAAGGATGGTAATAGTCATAAAAAAGGGTTGTCGATAGACAACCCTTTTTTATTTATAAATTTTTCAATTCACCAGCATCAGTGTATTGAATTGTAAATTCATGTGTTGTCAAATTGGCTTTCAATTGTGCTATCTCGTCTTCGTTTCTCCAAACAAGGTGCAATTCATTCTCATCAGTGGTTCCAAATTCCAAAGTTCCTGAAAAGGCTTTAGATGTATTTCGTAGGCGAAGCATTTCTAATTGTTGTAGTACTACTTCTTTTTTCAATCCTTCTTGAATATTTTCCATACTCAAAGTGGTTCTGTTGATTTCTTTGTGCCCGTCTTTGCCTGCTTTTTCTACTCCCTCATAATCATTGGTACCTGCAAAAATATCCAAATACCAAATTTGAGGTATTCCCGGCATAAAGAGTTGGATTGCTCTGGCTAAAGCTAATTTTTGTTCGTTTTCACCTAGCGCACTAAAGTAAGTGGCGTTAACTTGGTAATACGATATTTTTTTTCCGTCGGCACCGTATAAGTTTTTTACCAATCCACCACGCTCAATGATGAGGTGCATCAATTCTTCGATTTCGGTGTCTTCTAACAATCCTTTTTGGTACACACCATTTACGTCTTTTCCTTTTAGGTCTAAAACTGGAATCCCGTCGTGGCAACCTAGCATGTTGACTGTTTTCAATCCTTTTGCAATAACTTCTTTTGCCCAAGTTAGCAGCGCTTTGTTCGTACCTTTTTCAATAGCATGAATACACAAACCAGGCAAGAAGAAATCATAAATAGCATAGCCTTCTTTGGCTACTTCATCGTGAAGGTGTAAGCCGTATTCGGCATGAATTTCAGGTAATAATTCCAAGTTATTTTTGGTGGCAATCTCATTGATTCGAGCCAAATAATCCCAAGTTCCAGGTTTGTTGAAGAAATTGCTTTCGCCAATGGCTTTGTGCAAATAAGCAAAGGCATCCAATCGCAAAATTTGTCCGCCATAACTCGCAACTTTAGCCAATACGTCTTCATAAAATTCCCAAACTAAAGGTGAATTAGCATTGACATCCATCTGTCCTAAATACTCTCGTTTGTTGTTTACTATTTTCAGTACTTCCAAAGTTATTGCAGTGTCTATACCTAAATCAATAGTTTGAATATCTTGGTTCTCCTCAATAGCATGATTTACTTTTTCACAAATGATATTGGCTGTTTCGGGAGTTATCGCTTGTATTGATTGTAAGTCGGTAACTGTGATTTTTTGAAGCGTTACTTTTTGGTAAAAAGTGTTCCAATACGGTCTTTCTTGTCCGTCAGGGAAAACGATGTTTAAAATTGGCAAACCTGATTTCCGCATGAATAGTTTGTCCAAATACTCTTTGTTAGGAACAATAATACCATCTTCTCCAAGTGTTCCATTGTCTTTCCAGAATTCGTTCCAATCAATAAAGAAGTCTTTGAATTTCGATTGATCTCCGTTTGCAATTAAATCTTTGAATTGCGGAGAGGCAACGGATAAGTGGTTTAAGACAATGTCAAACTTCAATTGAATATTCAATTCTTTCAAAGCTTCAATGTCTTTTTTAGAAACTAATTCTTCGTTGATGTCGTAATTAATAATAGAAAAACCTCGGTCCAAGTCACTATTGAAAAAGGTAGGCAACACATAAAACAGAGAAAAAGTATTTTTAAACTCTGGCAGTTGAAGCATGTTAACGATATCCTTTAATTGGGTTCCAATACTATCTGGATAAGCGTTTAACATGACACCATTAGGGATGCTTTTTTTCTGAGTGATTACTGACATTGTATATTAGTGTTAGTTGTGTGTAGTTTTTAGTTGTTTTTTCAGTTGAGGCAGCGCAATGGCTTCATTAGACTGAATTTTTGCCAAAGTTACTAATAAAAATTACGAACTAAAAGGCTGTTATTTCAATTATGGTCAAAATGTATAAGATGATTTATGGTACATCTATTAAATGCAAAGAAATACAACAAAAATTTCGTGAGCTGTTATAATCGTTGCTAATTTAATAAGTTGTAACTTACATAGAAACAGAAAATTATAAAGTAGAAAACGAGCATTTTTTTGTGCCTATCAAAATCTAAAAAGTGTGAATTATGCAAGTTTTAGTAGCAATTGTATAAGTTGACAAGGAATATATCGCACGACATTTATATAGATAACCCATTAAATAATCCAATTTTGACATTATTCATCAAACACATGGTTAGTAACCGCTGTAAAATGGCGGTGAAAGAAGAGTTGAAAAAACTAGGTCTTCATTATGTTTTTGTGGACTTAGGGGAAGTAAAAATCAAAGAAACGATTTCGTTAGAAAAGCGTGAACTATTGAAATTAAACTTGCATCACTCGGGACTTGAATTAATGGACGATAAAAAAGCGATGTTGATTGAAAAAATCAAAACAATTATTATTGAAATGGTTCATCACTCAGAAGAAATTATCAAAATTAATTTTTCAGATTATTTAAGTACTAAAATGAATCACGATTATACGTACTTATCTAACTTGTTTTCAGAATCGCAATCAACAACAATTGAACATTATATCATTTTGCATAAAACGGAACGTATTAAGGAATTAATAAGTGATGGTGAATATAATATAACTGAAATTGCTTGGAGAATGGGTTACAGTAGTGTGGCACATTTATCCAATCAATTCAAAAAAGTAACGGGGCAGTCACCTTCTATTTTTAAACAATTGAAAAACAAACACCGATGCCCAATCGAGGAAATTTAATTAGGTTCTTACTTTTCAAAATCCAATTACAATTCTAAATGTGGGAATAGTATAATTTTTACCTAAAGTTATGTAATACGTTTCATTTTTATTGATGTCATCTTTGTTTAGTTGTGAAAATAACTTCACAGATAAATAAAGACAAAATGAATCTAACTGAATTAAAAGGAAACTGGGAAGAACAAAAAGGGAAACTAAAACAAAAATTTGCCACCCTAACCGATGACGATTTTTTATTTTTAGAAGGGAAGAAGGATGAAATGCTTGGGAAACTTCAAGTCAAGTTGGGTAAAACCAAAGAAGAATTACACAAGATAATTGAAGCACTTTAATTTCAACGTATGAAACATACACTTTTTACTGTAGCTTCATTTACACTACTTGCGCAAAGCGTTGGGAGTTGTAAGACAGAACCTAAAACGGTGACTGAAGAAAAGGTTATCGTAGCCAGAGAAAATTTGAAAGAAGCCAAGAAAGCCGCAAGTGCAGAAGAATGGAAAGAATTCAAAGAAAAAACGGATGCTATAATTGCACAAAACAAAATTCAATTGATTGAATTACGGACTAAAATGCATGAAGCAAAAGAAAGTGTGGATTCTGATTATGAAGAAGATGTTGCCGAACTAGAGCGTAAAAATAATGAGCTCAAAGCGACATTGGAACAATATAAAAACGATAGTAACAGTGATTGGGAATCATTCAAAATTGAATTCAATCATGATGCTGACGAATTAGGTTTAGCTATTAAGGATTTTACAATTAATAATACTAACAACTAGTATTACATAAAACTTTAATAGGAGAGAATTATTGCTATACACTTAAAAATAAAAAAAATGAAAAATTCAAAAATTAGTTTTGCAATTGTATTTTTTTTGGCTGTAATGCACATTGTGACAGCACAAGAAAAAAGTGAGTACAAACTCGGATTTAAAGGGGGAGTTAATTTTACCAATGTTGGAACTACCACAGGTGTTACTAATAAGTCCTTAACAGGTGTTCATTTTGGCTTATTTGCTAAATTGCCCATAACCAATTCGTTTGCGGTGCAGCCGGAGTTGTATTTTACAACTAAAGGAGGTGAACTTACCTATCAAAATGTGGTTGTTGACGGAACAGCAAAGTTCAATTTAAATTATATTGAAGTACCCGTTTTGGCAGTATTTAAAATATTTCCAGGTTTTAATTTTCAAGTAGGACCGTATGCATCCTATTTAGTCAGTTCAAAGGTGACTAATGTGAATGATGTGACATTTAATTTTGAAGATAATATTCAATCTGGGGATTTTAACAAGTTTGATACTGGTTTAATGGCAGGTTTTGGTATTGACATCAAATCAGTAGAAATAGGTGTTCGTTATAATTTTGGATTACTTAAAGTAGGAAAAGACAAAACATATTTAGGTACTAATTATATTTTTCCTGACGGAAAAAATAGTGCTATAAATGCTTATGTTTCGTATTCTATATTTTAAGAAGTACAAAGATAAGGCACATCTTAAGCCATCTTAGCTGTTAAAAGCTAGGGTGGTTTTTTGTTTTTACAAATAAAAAACCTTCCTGCTTTTTGTAGCTAAAAATCCATAAAAGTGGGAATGATATAACTCTTTCACATAATTGTATAATACGAACAATCAAATACCAATCCACCTTTGTATAGACGTTTTTAACCTTAAAACAAATACAATGAAAATTAAAAATCTACTTTCGACTATTGCAATGCTATGTGTTGTGTTATTTACGGGATGTGCTAAAGATGATTTTGTGGAAGTCCTTGGCGAATGCCCAATAGTAATAGCTACATCACCAATTGATGGCGCTTTTAGCGTTCCTTTGAGCCAAACGATTACGGCTACTTTTAATAAAGAAATGAATCCAGCTACCATTAACGCAACCTCATTCACAGTTGCTGCTAATGGTGCACTTATAGCTGGAACAATAAGTTATAGTGGGGTAGTGGCATCATTTGATCCAACTACTTCCCTTTTGGCAAATACGATTTACACTGCAACAATTACGACCCTAGTAAAGGATGAAGCTGGTAATGCAGTACAAACTAATTATGTTTGGATGTTTACAACTGGAATTTCACCTTTTGTAATGGCAACTAGTCCCATAAATGAAGCAGTAAACGTAGCTCTTAACGAAAAGGTTACCGCTACATTCAATAAACCGATGAATCCGAGTACCATAAATACGAATTCATTTATTGTCACTCAAGCAGGAACAATTGTTTCTGGAAGCGTAAGCTATTCGGGAGTTGAGGCGACTTTTACACCATCCACTTTGTTAGTTACCAATACAATTTATACAGCAACAATTACTACTATTGCCGAAGATACTTCTGGAAATCCAGTATTAGTTGATTATACTTGGACCTTCACAACAGATGTAGCACCCACTGTAACTTCTACTAGCCCAATAGATAACGCCACTGGTGTAGCACTAAATAAATCGATTACCGCTACTTTTTCTGTACCAATGAACGCTCCCACTTTAACAGCGAGTAGTTTCGTTATTAAACAAGCAAATACAATAGTGACAGGTGTAATTTCATATTCAGCCAATACAGTAACATTTGTACCCTCATCTCCATTAATTGAAAACAAAGTATATACCTGTACTATTAGCACTGATGTGAAAAATACAAACGGGACGAATATGGCAACTGACTATGTTTGGGATTTTACTACGATAGTACCAATAGTAGTACCAACTCCACCTGTTGCAACAACCGGTTTGTTTTTTGGGGTTTTTGGCGGAAATGCAGGAGTTACAAATCAAGGTCTCTTTACTGTAGTATACGGAAATTTAGGAACCACTGCGGCCTCGTCATTAATTACGGGTTTCACAGATGGGACGAGTAGTGATGTGTACACGGTAACTCCGCTCAACAATGGTTTGGTAACCTCTCAAATATATGCTGCAGCTCCTGCTCCTGGTAGTGCAAGTAGAGCTGTTACTGCATTAGCCGGATTGAATGCCGCAACAGCAGCTTATTTGAGTATTTCTCCAGCATCTATGCCTGGCGGAATTGATCCTGGTGCAGGGGAATTAGGTGGATTAACATTACCACCTGGTGTATACAAATCAGATGGTGGAACGTTTAATATTACCAATGGTAATTTAACTTTAGATGCACAAGGCGATGCAAATGCGATTTTTGTTTTTCAATGTGCATCAGCTTTAACAGTTGGAGACGCAGCGCCAAGTAGTGTTGTTTTAATCAACGGGGCATTAGCTAAAAATATTTATTGGTATGTGGGAAGTGCAGCAGTGATTAACTATGCAGGTGGAGGAATTATGAATGGGACTATTATTGCCAATTCAGGTGTTACTTTATCTTCTCCTGCTAATAGTACTAATTCGGCGGTAACTACCTTAAATGGTAGAGCTATTTCATTAGTTGCTTCTGTAACTATGGTGAATACCGTTATTAATGTTCCTAACTAGAAGTATTTAAGAAGTAATTATTCCCGTCCTAGGGCGGGAACTATTCAAAATCAATAAAAAACAAAACAATGAAAGCTACATTTAACTTTAATGAGATTCCAAGTTCAACGAAGATCTCAAACCGCTATGCATTTAGAAATATTTTAATAATTGCATTAGTTTGGTTCAATGGTATGAGTACGATTCAAGCACAAGAGGTGCGCTATACGGAGCCGTCTTGGTGGTTTGGTGTGGCTGGCGGTGCCAATTTTAATTTTTATCGTGGGTCGACACATCAATTGAATTCGGGGTTTACACCTTTGACTACTTTTCACGAGGGTGATGGAATTGGTCTTTTTGTTGCCCCTTTACTGGAATACCATAAACCCAATACCCGATTGGGATTCCAATTGCAGTTTGGGTTTGATGATAGAAAAGCCAAATTTGAACAAGCAAAAACAGTTTGTGATTGCCCTGCCGATTTAAAAACAGAAATTAGTTACTGGACTGTAGAGCCTAGTTTGCGTTTTGCACCATTTCAGTCCAATTTTTATTTGTTTGGTGGGCCTCGATTTGCTTTTATAAATGAAAAGTCTTTTGTCTATCAGTTGGGAATCAATCCAGCTTACCCAAGTCAATCGACAAGCCCTGAAGTTACAGGTGACTTTGATCAAGTTAACCAAACGATTATTTCAATGCAAATTGGAGCAGGAATTGATATTCTATTGTCATCAAATAAAAACAAAACTCAGTTTGTTTTATCTCCTTTTGCTTCGTTTCATCCTTATTTTGGACAAAATCCAAGATCAGTCGAGACATTAAATATAACTACTATTCGCGCAGGGGTAGCTCTAAAAATGGGGAGTGGAAGACGTGTAGAAACTACAGCAGAAGTAATTGAGGCTGCAGAACCAGATGTGCAATTCTCTGTTTTTGCCCCAGCAAATGAGCCTGCTAAACGACGAGTGAGAGAGGTTTTTCCACTTCGAAATTATATATTTTTTACTGAAGGGAATACAGAAATACCTGCTCGTTATACTGTGCTTAAAAAAGAAGAAGTGAAAGATTTTGGTGAAAACCAATTAGAGATGGTTACTCCAATACTTGCTTCAGGTCGTTCTGAAAGGCAAATGAATGTCTATTACAACTTGATTAATATTGTCGGAATTCGAATGGTGCACTATCCATTAACGTCAATTGTTTTGGTTGGTTCTTCCGAAAATGGCCCTGCTGAAGGTTTAAAGATGGCGCGATCAGTTGCAGCCTATTTGCACCAAACTTTTGATATAGATACCAATAGAATTCAATCTCAAGGACAATTTAAACCTAAAGTGCCTTCTGCAAAAAAAGGAAAGAAAAATGAATTGTATTTACTTGGAGATAGCGACAGAAGAGTTACTATTGAAACACTTTCTCCAGAATTGTTGGCCGAATTTAAAAGCGGATCAGCGTCAGCCAATAAAGAAAATACTATGCGTGATGGTGCGCCAGAATCTAGTTTTGTACAATTTGAAGCTAAAGGTGCCGAAAAAGGATTGACTTCTTGGTATGTTCAGATGGAAGATGATAATGGGAAAAACAGTTCGTTTGGTCCTTTTGTCAATGATAAAGCAAGTATTTCTGGACAATCTATTTTAGAAAACAAACCCGAAGGCGATTTCAAAATCAAGCTAATCGGATTAACCAAAAATGGAAAAACGATACATAAAGAAACTAAGGCACATGTAGTTCTTTGGAAACCAACCCCAATTGAAGAAGGGATGCGTTATAGTATTTTGTTTGAATTTGATGAATCCAAAGCTATAGGAATGTATGATAACTATTTGGAAGAAGTGGTGGCTCCAAAAATACCAAAAGATGGCATTGTACTTATTCACGGTCATACTGACACGATTGGGAATATCAACTACAATTTAAAACTTTCGAAATCAAGAGCTAATGATGTTAAGAATACTTTAGAAAAAGCCTTACAAAAATTAGGCAGAACCGATGTAAAATTTGAAATAACTGGCTTTGGTGAAGACTCAAACTACGCACCTTTTAAAAATGAATACCCTGAAGAACGATTTTACAATAGAACAGTAATTATAGATATTTTTCAAGAATCGAATAGCACTCTAAATCAAAGTGCAAAAAATGTACGTTAATACTAATTCTTAAATCCATACCAAATGAAAAAATTATCTCTTTATGCTATGATACTGTTGGTATCATTAAGCAGTTTTTCCAACCCTATTTTTGCAGCTGAAAAAAATTCAAAAACTCCTACTGAAACTAAAGCAGTTCAAGCCGAAGTGGCTAAATTGGAAACCCGATTGGAATCCATTAGAGCCATGGATAAGTCTACTTTAGATCGGTCTGAAAAAAGGGTGTTACGAAAAGAAGTTCGTGCCATAAAAGCGGAATTAAAAGAGAAAAGACACGGTGTTTATGTGTCCGTTGGCGCTTTTATTATCATTATCTTATTACTAATAATACTATTGTAAGCGAGTCAATGATAATTTGCATTAATGTATTTTATTGAACAAAAAACCTGTAAGCAATTACAGGTTTTTTGTTTTTTGGGATAAAAAAAACTCCTTAATTTCTTAAGGAGTTTAATCGGTGGGCGATGAGGGGTTCGAACCCCCGACCCCCTCGGTGTAAACGAGGTGCTCTGAACCAGCTGAGCTAATCGCCCGATTGCAATTTGTAAATTTTCATTCCCTTATTGCGAGTGCAAATATACAGCTGTTTTTTGTATTTGCAAGAAAAAAAG
>JACCEA010680496.1_pt1 | contig 32886 bp, 31 predicted proteins | sample 7449851 | NCBI WGS metagenome assembly JACCEA01 (sample SAMN15323453, study PRJNA562643) | freshwater metagenome | isolation source: river surface water | place: USA:Blue River Watershed | collected 2017-08-18 | reverse complement strand
ATCCAAGAATCTTTTGGATCGATTTCATAGTATTGTTCTAAAACTCCAGAATTAATCATTTGGTACATGAATTCATGTGGAAAATATCTTTCACCAGCTTTGTCTGCATTATTCCAAATATCGTATAAGTGTTGTTGTAAACGACGGAAAGCTTCTTCTTCAGGAATACACGTATCTGTTACTCTATTAAAGTGATTGTCTAATAACTCTCTTTCTTCTTCAGGTGATAAATCTCTGTAATTTGGAACTCTTTTGTATGAATTATGAGCCACTAAGTTCATAATATCTTCTTCTAAATTCGCACCTGTACAAGAAATAATATGAATTTTATCTTGACGAATCATTTCAGCTAATGATTTTCCTAACTCTGCTGTACTCATTGCACCCGCTAAAGTTACCATCATTTTACCGTTATCTAATAAATGCTCTTCATATCCTTTTGCAGCGTCAACTAAAGCCGCAGCATTAAAATGTAAATAATGTTTCTCTACAAACTGACTTATTGGTCCTTTACTCATTGTATTATTTATTTTCGTTTTTCTTATTATATCCTAAAATTTCTAAAACTTGATCTGCATTTTGTTGTTCAGAAAATACTTCTGTTGCAAAAATTCCGTTTTTATCTTTATCAATCAAAATATGTTTGGGTTGTGGTAAGATACAGTGACTTAAGCCTCCGTAACCACCAATTGTTTCTTGGTAAGCACCTGTATTGAAAAATCCAATATATAGTGGTTTTTCTTTATTATATTTTGGCAAATATACCGCATTCATGTGTTGTTCCGAATTGTAATAATCGTCACCATCACAGGTTAATCCACCTAAAAGTACTCTTTCATAATTGTCATTCCAACGATTCACAGCTAGCATTACAAAACGTTTGTTAATAGCCCAAGTATCTGGTAATGTGGTGATAAATGATGAGTCAATCATGTTCCAATTTTCTCTATCATTTTGTTTCTTTTGATATAAAACTTGGTATAAAGCACCACCGGCTTCACCAACGGTAAATGAACCAAATTCTGTAAAAATGTGCGGTACATCCACTTCTGCTTCGTCACAAGCAATTTTAATTTGATTTAAAATTTCATCTACCATATATTGGTAATCGTATTCAAAAGCTAATGAATTTTTGATAGGGAAACCACCACCAATATTTAAGCTATCTAAAGAAGGACATTCCTTTTTTAGGGCGATATATACTTTTAAACATTTTACTAATTCATTCCAGTAATAGGCTGTATCGCGAATACCAGCATTGATGAAAAAGTGAAGCATTTTTAATTCCACTTTTTTATTTTCTGCGATTTGCTTTCTGTAAAATGGAACGATGTCTTTATATCCGATTCCTAAACGAGAAGTATAAAACTCAAATTTTGGCTCTTCTTCGGCAGCAATTCTGATTCCGATTTTAAATTTACCGTCTATTTGTTCTTGAAGTAAGTCTAATTCTTCATAATTATCAATTACTGGAATCGTGTTTTTATGTCCGTTATTAATTAAACGAGCAATATTTGTTACGTATTGATCACGTTTGAAACCGTTACAAACAATAAATGAATTTTTATTGATTTTACCTTGCTCCATTAAGTTTTCAACAATATTAATGTCGAAAGCAGAGGAAGTTTCAATGTGAATGTTATTCTTTAAAGCTTCATTTAAAATGAATTCAAAGTGCGAACTCTTCGTACAATAGCAATAAAAATATTTGGCCTCATAACCATGTTTTTCCATTGAATTTCTGAACCACATTTTGGCTTTATTAATATTTTCAGAAATTTTCGGCAAATAAGTAAACTTTAATGGTGTTCCATATTGTTCTACTAATTTCATTAAATCAATTCCGTGAAATTGTAAATGGTCTTTATTTAATGTAAATTCTTCCTGTGGAAAATAGAAAGTTTGATTTATAAGATCGGAATATTTTGTATTCATTAGAATAAATAAATGTTTAATTGAAAAAATTGGTTCAAAAACGATTAGCAAAAGTAAAAATAATATTGCTAAAAATAGTGGTTATTTGAAAAAATATTAATTCTTCAAATAATCTTCAAAAGCTAATAAAATCAAAGAGTTATCTACAGTTTGATTGATTTTAATTTCACCGATTTTATTTAGTAAAGCAAATTGCACTTTTCCAAACTCATTTTTTTTATCAAAAATTAATAAGTCTATGATTTTTTGGATGTCAACTTCATTAAAATCAACCTTTTCAAAAACGTCAGTAATGATATATTTGATTTCGGCATATTCTTCATTTGAAATTAGATTTTGTTTTAAAGATAAAAAGCTTTCTAAAATCATTCCAATCGCAATAGCTTCGCCATGAAGTAAAGTTTTTTTATCTTCCGATTCTAAGAAATAACTTTCTATAGCATGACCTAAAGTATGTCCGAAATTCAATGATTTTCTGATGCCGTTTTCTGTCAAATCTTCAGAAACAATTTTATTTTTAATGTCAATTGATTCTCTAATTAAAACGACTAAATCATCTGTATTTAAGCTGTTTAAATTTTTTAATTTATCCCAATATTTTTTATCGTAAATCAAACCATGTTTTAACATTTCTGCCAATCCAGAACGCATTTGATTAGAAGGTAAGGTTTCTAAAAACTTCGTTAAAACTACAACAGATTTTGGTTCTTTAATTACACCAATTTGATTTTTTAAATTTCCTAAATCCACACCGTTTTTACCACCAATTGAAGCATCAACCATAGCTAAAAGTGTTGTTGGAATATTAATAAAATCGATACCTCTTTTGTACGTACATGCTACAAAGCCACCAATGTCTGTAATTACACCACCGCCTAAATTTAGGAGAATACTTTTTCTATCCGCACCTAACTCAATTAAAGTATGCCATAAATCCAAACAAGTATAAATGTTCTTATTTTCTTCTCCGACTTCAATTTCAATGATTTCGATTTCAATTTCGGTAGGTAAATTAGATAAAAAATAAGGCAAGCAATTTTCATTCGTATTTTCATCTACTAAAACGAATATTTTAGAATAGGTTTCCGTTTTTAGAAGGTTTTCTAAATAAACAAAACTATCATCATTAAAATAAATAGAATAATTGTTGGCTTGGATAGGATTCATGGATTTTTTTATAAAATTCTTTGCAAAATAAATTAAAAAAAAGGAGAAATCATTACTTCAATAAGTATATTTGCATTCCTAAAATTTGCAGATATAAAATGGAGAAAATATTTAACAATACAGAAAACGCATTTTCGCTAAAATCTAACGCTGAATTAAACAGAGCACACTTTTTATTTCAAATGATTGGTAAACCATCATTAGTAAAAATAGGAACTTCGTTAACAAATTTTGCTTTAAAATTTCACTTACCAGTAGAAGGTATAATTAGAAAAACCGTTTTCGATCATTTTTGTGGCGGTGTAAGTGAGCAAGACTGTTTGAAAGTTGTAGCCAATATGTACACAAAAGGTGTTTCTTCTGTTTTAGACTATTCTGTTGAAGGAAAAGAAGAAGAAGAGCAGTTTGATGCTTGCTTAAAAATGACTTTAAAAACAATTGATTTTGCAAAAGAAAACAAGGCAATTCCTTTTGCAGTTTTTAAACCAACAGGTTTAGGGAAAATTGATTTATACGAGAAAGTTGGTGCAAATTTACCTTTGTCTTCAAGCGAGCAAAATGAATGGAATAGAGTAGTGGCACGTTTTGAAAAAATTTGTCAATATGCATACGATAATGATGTTCAAATTTTAATTGATGGTGAAGAAACTTGGATGCAAGATGCAGCAGACGATTTAGTGGAAAAAATGATGGAAAAATTCAACACTAAAAAAGCATTGATTTTTAACACTTTACAATTATATCGTTGGGATAGAGTTCCTTATTTAAAAGCCTTACATAGTAGAGCAAAAGAAAAAGGATATCATATTGGAATGAAATTAGTTCGTGGTGCTTACATGGAAAAAGAAGCAAAACGAGCAGAAGAAAAAGGATATAAAAACCCAATTTGTGAAAACAAAGAAGCTACTGACGCTAATTTCAATGATGGATTAACTTATATGTTAGATAACATAAATGAAATGGCTGTTTTTGCAGGAACTCATAATGAAGAAAGTTCGTACTTATTAATGGAATTAATGGCTCAAAAAGGAATAGCTAAAAATGATTCAAGAATTTGGTTCGGACAATTGTATGGAATGAGCGATAATATTAGTTACAACTTAGCCGCTAATGGCTATAATGTTGCAAAATATTTACCGTTTGGTCCTGTAAGGGATGTTATGCCATACTTAATAAGAAGAGCACAAGAAAACACATCTGTTGCTGGACAAACTGGTCGAGAATTAACTCTAATAATTTTAGAACGAAATAGAAGAAAACTGAAATAAGAAAAAAAATCCCGAAGTAATTCGGGATTTTTTTTATGTTAAAATTTGTACTAATTAATTGTTAAAATTGATTTGTTTTAAAAAAAACATCTAACTTTGGATAAACTTAAATCTCATAAAAATGACTAGAAAACTACTTTTTTTATGTACTGCCCTAAGTACATTTTCTTTCGTAAATGCTCAAGAATTTATCTTTGACAATTACAATGCGTTAACTATTGGAAACATTGGTACTGATTTAACTGGTGTAACTCCTGGCCAAGGAGGTTATTATACCTTTAATAATCCAGCAGGTGGAGCAAATTCGGATTATCAAATTGTAGCCGATGCTCCTGCACAAGCAAATGTTATTCAAATTACAGGTTCAGCAACTGCAACTGGAACAAAATTTTTGTCAAAAGATGTAGCAGCACCATGGGCATTAAGAACTGCTGGTAATAATGTAATTAACATTCAATTTGATTTATACACTGGAGCTGCTACAACTAGTAAGAATACAGCTAGAGTATATTTATATAATGATGATGCTACAACTGTTTTAGGTGGATTACTATTCAATTTAGAAACAAAAGTAATTTCTGGAATTGCATTTTATGATAATGCAGGAACATTAAATACTTTTTCATTCTTTTTAGGTGCTGGTGGTACAAACTTAACACTTCCAGCAAGTACTTGGGTAAAAGTTGGTATTTCTTACAACACTATAACTAATGAAGTAATTTGGAAAGGCCCTGGTTTTTATGGAGGAGTTACAGGGGCAGACCCAGCAACAGGAACAAATTCACCTGGTGAAATTGATTTTATTCATACAGCAGGCACATCAAATACTGTTTCAGCAACTTCAAGATTTGATAATTTATTGGCTAGAGCAAGTGCTACTGAAAATTTACTTGGCAAATCTGATTTTAATTCTGTTATGACTACAATTGCAAATGTTTATCCAAATCCTGTAACAGATTTTGCTTCAATAAGTTTAGTTGATACGCAAATTAAAGCAATTACTGTAACTGATATTAACGGAAGAGTTGTGAAAACAGCAAATACGAATGAATTATTAAATGCTAAAATAAATTTATCTGATTTAACAGCAGGGATTTATTTAATGACAATTGAAACAGATAAAGGAGTTTCAACTGAAAAAATCATTAAAAACTAATTACTACGTTTTTAAAATAAATAAAAATCCTGAATTGCTTCAGGATTTTTTTATGTAATAAATTTTCTTTTTACTTCTTCAGTAGGCATCATACAACTTTCTTTTTTGCCATACCAATTGTATCTATTTTTCGCAATTAAATCGTAAAATATATTTTTGATACTTGTAGGAATAAAATTGAAAAATAAAAGAAATCTTACTGATGATGATAAATGCTTTATAATTCTAAAAACAGCTTCCGACTTAATAAAATAAGCATAACCGGGTTCATATAAAATGATACTATCAATTGAAGTATCTATTCCTAAATATTTGATTATTTTTTGTCCAGTTTCACTTTGTAAAGCCACAAATCGGAAAATATCATGTTTGTCGTTTTTTATAATGAAGTTAATTTTATCATTACAATAATTACAAACCCCGTCAAAAAGAACAATTTTTTTATCCTTTGGTAAACTATCTATTTCCATCTAATAATCATTTGTTAATAGTTGTACCTGACTTTTCAATCTTTCGATTAACATAGTCATCATTCGTTTGTTTAAGTTAGAAGAGTTTTTGATATATTCTAAATACTCTTCCACACTAAATAGCGCAATAATTATGCCTTTCAATGAATTTCTAAACTTGATATCTTTTTGAATAACATTTTCTATATACTTTTCCTTTTTATCAGGAGAAAGTTCAAAAAAAGTGTTTTTTTGTTTCACGGCATAATTCTTAAAAACCTCAATTAATAAATCGTTTTGCAATTTAAGAATTGGTCGCAAAGTATTATTTTGAAAATATTCCTCACTCAGTGATTCTACATTTTCATCTCCAAACTTTACAGTTTTAAGAGGTAAAAGAAATTGGCTACGTGCTATCATTTTTTATTTAAATTTACAAAAAAAATAATCATGTCTAAATATGTATCTAAAATTTTTGTAACAGTTGATGTATTAGTTATTAACAATGAAACAGATGAAATTTTATTAATCAAACGATTGAATGAACCTTATAAAGATTGTTGGGCTTTACCTGGCGGATTTGTGGATGAAAATGAAGATTTAGAAGAAGCGGCTAGGAGAGAACTCTTTGAGGAAACTAATTTAGAAACAGGAAAAATGACACAAATTGGAGCATTTGGAAAACCAAAACGTGATCCACGAGGACACATGATTTCAGTTGCTTATCAAACAAATTTAATTGAGAATCAAAATGTAAAAGCAAAAGATGATGCTAAAGAAGTCAAATGGTTTTCAATTAAAAAATTGCCAGAATTGGCTTTTGATCATTCAGAAATAATCCACTCTGTATTATAAAAACAAAGTAGATTATTCTGAATCTATGATATTTAATAAGTTTAATTTATCCGCCTTAACGTGTTGTACTTCAAATAATTCTAAATCAAAATAAGGAATTGAAGCAATAATATGATCGAAAATATCAGCCATAATATATTCGTAGTTTTCCCATTTTTTATCTTTACTAAAGCAATAAATTTCTAATGGAATTCCTTTTTCTGTTGGTTGTAAATGTCTTACCATCAATTGCATGTCTTTATTTATGCCTGGATGAGTTTCAATATACTTTTGAATATATTTTCTGAAAAGCCCTAAATTAGTTAGGTTTCTTCCGTTTACACTTAAAGATTTATCTATGTTATTTAGGCTATTAAATTTATCAATATCCATTTTTCTTCTATGAATATAACTAGAAATAAACTGAATACGTTTGAATGACTCTAATTCCTCATTCGTAACAAATCGTACCGTTGCACCTTTAATTAAAACATGTCTTTTAATTCTTCTACCATCAGAATTAATCATTCCACGCCAGTTTCTAAAACTATCAGAAATTAAACTATAAGTTGGAATAGTGGAAGTAGTGTTGTCAAAATTTCTAACTTTAACTGTGGCTAAATTAATTTCTTCTACTTCACCATCTGCGCCAAATTTATCAACAGTAATCCAATCGCCAATTCGAACCATGTCATTCACAGTCACCTGAATACTAGCCACAAATCCTAAAATAGTATCTCTAAAAACTAAAATTATCAAAGCTGAAATAGATCCAAAAGCAGTTAACAAAACACCTTTTTTAGTATCAAAAAGCAATAAAACGATTGAAACCAAAGCGTAAATCCATAAAACTATCATAATTACCTGAATGTAACTATCAATAGGTTTATCGTTATATTTAGTTTGGGTTTTTAAATAATCTTTTAATGAATTAAAAATACTTCGAACAATAAAAAGAGATAAAACGATGATGAAAATTTTGACACTTTTACCAAATAAATTTTCCCAATATACAAAGTCATCTAGAACAATTGGAATTTTTTTGCTGATGTAATACAATGGTACTAAATGCGCTATATATTTGGCTGTTTTATTGGCCACTAAAAAATCGTCAAAAGTAGATTTGGTGTAAGTTGCTACAACTGCTAAACCTATTATTAATACTTTTTTGGCTAAATAATCTATGGCATAAGCGAATAACATTAATACCAATAAATTGATAAACAAATTCACATATAAAGTGAAATCTGCACCAAAATCTAGTTTTTTTAATAAAGGTTCTGCTAAGTCGAAAACTTTCATATTCTCAAATATTTTTTATTTTTTTTGAAATATCGAAATTTTAGCTTAAATATTTTTTATCAACCCAAAATGTTCCAAAAGGAATTAATGAAGCCAATAAAATAATTGCAAAGTTTTTAAGATTCCAATTTTTTTCTTCTTTTAATAAAAATGCTAATATTATATATAGTATAAATAAAATTCCATGAGCCATTCCGAAAGGCTTCAAAATCATTTTATACGTTTCAAAATAGTTTGGTTTAAAACCAACATATTAAAAATTAAAATTAAATAGGAAATTCCTTCTAGTAGTGCGATTCTTTTAAACCAGTTTAACATTTTATGTATAAATTAATATTTCATACAAAACTAAATAATGTTTAGCAATTAACGCAGTATTTATGATAATTTTAAAATAATATATTTGAATTATAATATACATTATGTAAAATAGAATATTTTTAATTAAGTCTTTTACTATTGATTTAATTGTTTAAATTTGAAGTGTATTTACTACTCCAACTATGAAGAATACTTTTGCAGAAAATATTGTAAACTTTTTACAGCAATACGATCCTTTTAAAACTGTGCAATACAGTGATTTATTAGATATAGCTATGCAAAGTGAAATTGTTTATTTAGAAAAATCAAAACGATTATTCAAAATAAATGATGAATTGCACAAAAACTTCTACATCGTAAATTCTGGAATTATACATTTAACTAAAATTATTGACGCTCAAGAAACTTTGGTTTCTAAATGTTATGTAGGTTCAATTTTTGGATTGCGCCCGTTTTTTGCAAAAAATAATTATTCTTTAAATTCCATTGCTAATGAAGATGCCGTTGTATATGCTATTCCAATCGTATTATTCAAACCATTATTAGCAAAATATGCCGTGGTAATGGATTACTTTTTAGAAAGTTTTACAAATCAATCGAAATCAACTGGTGAAAACTATCAGAATTTAAAGGCAATTTCTGAAGCTGGTTCCGAGTCAGAATTAACTGATTTTTCTTATTTTCAAGAATTAGATTATGATAAAAATCCACTTTTAGTTCCTGTTCAAACAAGTATTTCAACTGTTGCCAAAAAAATGGTTGAAACCAATAAATCTTATGCTATTGTTACCAATAATGCTAGAATTAATGGTTTGATTACCGATACCGACTTTAGAAAGAAAATTGCTTTCGGAATTAACGATTTTGATGCAGAATGTACCACTATTATGCAACAAAATGTAACGATTGTGGAAGAATCAATTTCTGTTGCTGAAGCACAATTATTACTGCTAAAAAATGACACTAATTATTTATTAGTCACTGAAGATGGTACGGAAAATACACGTGTGAAAGGAATGATATCAGAACGTGACATTATTAAATCTCAATCTAATAATCCAGGAGTTTTAATTGATGAAATTAGAAATGCTAAGAATTTTGAAGAGTTAAAATACGTGCATTCTAAATATTTGTTTGTTATTCAAAATTCGTTTACAAAGAATATTCCAATTTTTCATATCAATACTACAGCCGGAGAAATTTTACATTCGATTATTCAGCAATGTATTAAGTTATGTTTAGAAAAATTAGGTTCACCTCCTGCCCGTTTCGTTTGGTTAGCTTTGGGAAGTCAGGCGCGTAAAGAACAATTAGTTTTAAGCGATCAAGACAATATGATTGTTTATGAAGATGTTGCTGCAGAAAAACATCGTGATGTGAAGTTTTACTTCGTACAATTAGCAAAAATGGTCATTTCAAATATGGAATCATTAGGATACAAACCTTGCCCAAATGAGCATTTAGCAAGTAATATTAAATGGTGTAAATCTTTATCTGATTTCACTTCAATTTATACTAATTGTATTAAATCGCCAGGTGAAAACATGTCGGATTTTAGTGGAATTTTCTTTGATTTTGAATACATTTATGGAGAAACTAAAATTAAAGATTCTTTAGAAATTGCTATTTACCAAAGCTTGGCTAACAATAAAATATTTTTTGATTATATTGGAAATCAACTCTTAAAATCGCCACTACCACTAACCTTTTTCAAAAAGTTTGCTGTAGAAGAATCTGGAATTCAAAAAGATAAATTCAATTTAAAACAAAAAGGATTACAATTTTATATAGATGCTGCTCGAATTTTCGCTTTGAGTCATAATTTAAGAGGAGTAAATAATACTTTTTTAAGATTTAAGCAAATGGCCATAACTGACCCTAAAAATGCTGAAAAATATCTTGATTTTGCTGAAAATTATATCAAATTACAAGAATTCAGAACAAACGAAGGAATTTTGAATGATAATGATGGCGCATTTATTGATACGAACAAATTATCTAAAATTGATAAAGAAGAATTAAAAAAATCCGTCACGGAAATTGATGATATTATTGATTTAATTAAAGACAAATACAAATTAACCAGATTTTCATAAAACCATATGCTATCAAAATTTTTTAATAAAGAATATCCTGAATTTTGGAAAAAATATACCGATTCTTTTAAGAATCCGGCAACAAAATATGTGGTCATAAGTATGGAAACATCCGGTTTAGATACTGAAAAAGATGTAATTATGTCCATTGCAGCTACTTCTGTTATTGATAATCGAATTATTATTAAAGATTCTTTTGAAATTTTTGTGATTCACAAAAGACACTCTGATTTAGATATAGATAATGAATTTATTTCAGTAAGTAAAATTGAAAAAGTATTCGAAAATAATGCTATTGAAACCTTACTGAATTACTTAGGGAACTCAATTTTAATTGGACATCGAGTAGATTTTGATATTGAAATGCTAAATGAAGCCTTGAGTAGATTAAAATTAGGTAAAATTAGAAACGAAGCTTTTGATATTGAAGCGATGTTCAATAAAATTAAGGAAACTAATGAAAAAAAGTACTCTTTAGAAGAAATGAGTAAATCGTTAAAAATGAATTTGAGCGAAAGAAATTCTGTAGCAGATGATGCTTATTCCATAGCTTTATTGTTCTTAAAAATGAAGGATAAATTAGGAATAAAATAAGCTTCCAAAAAATTATTTATAAATCTTTTTTAAATTTGGATTTAAATAAAAAGAAAGTATTAAACTGAATATCAATGCAATCAAAGCTAAAACAAATAACGTTCCACCATCATTCATAACTTCAATACCCAGTACAAATAAATGAGCGATAATTGCGCCTAGCATAGTTCCAACAACAGTTATTGAAGCATAAAATTTCGTTTTATCGAAAAAAAGTAAGATAGATGCAGCTAGTTCAACAACACCTGAACCAATTCTCCCATAAGGTTCCATTCCTAACTGTTGAAAAATATAAACGGATTCTGTATTCCCTGAAAACTTGAAATATAAAGTCTGTAACAAAATAAGAACTACAATGGCTTTTGAACTATAAATAAAAACTCTCATTAATTATTATGTTTTTTTTAGGTTGCTCAAAATTAAGTATTTACACTTAATAACCATCTAAAATTTCAAATAAAAAACTACTTATTTGATTTTATTTGATTTTTGACAATCTGAAACAATTGAAAAATTGCTAAAACAAAGAAAATAACCCAAATATATTGTGAGAAAAAATTAGGAGAAATAAATGCTTTATCTTTTGCAGCTTGTATGGAGAAGATGATTGTTAGCATTCCAAAATAGGTTCCGATAAAGGTTCCTAAAACGTAAAATAATTCTTTTTTATCTTTAACAATAATGTATTTTTCATTGGTTAAATATAAATTCCAACTCATCCAAAAAGGAATTTGTGCAAAATTAAGACTGCTAAGAATTATTCCGGAAATCAACGCAGAATAACTTAAATAAGAATTGTATTTTTCCAATGAATTATTTTCTTGAGAAGTAGCATTATATGTTAAAAATGCAATTGCCAAAAGAAAAACAAATGAAAAAATAGAAATATAATTTTTCCATTTCGGATTCATGGCAACTTTTGAAGACAGTCTTAAAGTAGTATAAATTACAATTGCTTCCACAGACAAAACACCTAATAAATACAAATTCAGTTGATTGAAATTAGATGTTGTATAAATCTGATAACCGAATAAATTAAGATAACCCAAAGGAATTGACCCAATAAAACTTATGATAAATCCAACCAATATATTTTTTAAAATTTGCATAATTTAGATAGAAACAATTTTATTTAAACATGCATTATGTTCTTTATATTCCTTCATTCCTTCTTTGTAATTTAAAAATCTGAAACCTTTATCGTGATTATGTTTTCCAATTTTGTACATATAACCAATATGTCTGGCTAATTCTTTCCATGCAAAAAAGATGGAATGTTTAGGATCATAAATATGTGTAGGTTCACTCCCACTTCCGTTTAATTCAACAATAGAGAAATTTTTTCCGTTTTCTAAATCTTCAAAAGTGTTGTACATAATATCAAATCTTCCGAAATAAAATTCTGAAATATTTGAACTAATATGCTCTATTACATCATTTAACTTTTCTGTAATCAAATGGCTCGAATCTACAAATTTGGCACCTCTGGCATGGTTTCCATATGGAACTAAATTGACTTTTTCTCCTTCAAGTAAAACTTTAAGTAATTTGTTTTTATATTCTTTTTTTAAAGCTTTTAGTTGTAAAGCAAATCTTGGGGTTTTCTTAATTAATTGCTCAATTGTACTTGTTCCATCACCTTCTACAATTAAGTATTCTTTAGAAACAATTCCAGTAATTTTTCCTTTTGTTTCATTCGGTAATTTTACATAAAATATTCCCACTTCATTTTCATAAGGAATCACATCTTGAATTAAATAATCAAAATCTGCTTTAGCATGATATGCTTTTAATTCTTCGAAATTAGTTACCTTTTTTACAGCATTTCCTCTTAAACCCATATCTGGTTTTAAAATTAACGGAAAACTTTGCTGTTCATTTTCTAATCGACTTAAAACAGCTTCAAGACTTGTATTTACTTTAATAAATTGGGTTTTCGGATAATATTGTTGTGGAATTAAATCGTAAATTTCAATCTTACTTTCATTCATAAATCCGCCATTTTTAATTTTTGGATTAGCAGCATTGAAGAAAAAAATTGTTTTTGCCTTTATCGAATAATAAACCCAAAGAAAAAATATTGGAAAATAAACGACACCAAACGGCCAATATTCCCAATTTAGGACTTTATGTATAAATAATTTCAAATTTTAAAATTTAAAAAGTAATAGAATAGTCTTTATCCTGAATTAAATCAGAATGATGTACAAAAACAGAATTTCCAGAAATAACCGCTTGTGTAACACTTAAGGTTTTATAAAGATTGTCGCGATTGATGATTAAGCCATTTTTATCATCTTTTGGTTCTGTATTTTTATGGAAAAAATTCATTTTCTCAGCTGAAATCTCTTTGTTTTCATTCATATATTTCACAAACCAATCCGCACGTTGTTGCTGAATATCAGGTGTGTATAAAGTAGATGAAGACCAAATATAAGTTTGATTTATTTCTAATTCATCTGTAAATTTTTCCTCACCACTCCATTGTAATTGATATGGCTGTTGGCCTTCTAAAACCAATAAAGTAAAAGGCTCAATATTATTTAAATCAATAGTTTTCCAAGTGGATACAATCGCATTAGAACTCATTAATTCCAAAACAATTATACCACGACTTAAGCGATATTTTTCCTTAGGAATATGTTTGGTTTTACCGCCATTTAAGAGAATTATCGCGTTACCAAATTCGTCTACAACAAACCAAGTTCCACCAGCTTTGGCATCTTTTGGATAAATTATTTTTTTAGACTCGGTTTGATAAATTTTGGGTTCAATTGCTGAAGGTCGCGTTATTTTTTCATCTCTATTAGAAGTCAATAAAAATGAATCATTTGCATAAACAAAACTTACTGTGCACATTGATTTCTGAAAACAATTGTTGAAGGTGCTACACCAAAATTCTCATTAATAACTAAATATTCAAACTGAAAAACAGCAACTTTAATAAGTGCTTGGTGATGTATACAATGTTCTAAATTATAGATAATTTCCCTAAAATAATTAGTATTAATACGAGAAACCACATCAAAAAAGACACTTTCTAGAATTAAATCTTTATTTTCTTTTTCAATAGTATTACAAATTTCATCAATTTTTTCAATGGCAAAAGAAGGATTCGTTTGAATTAGAAGATTTCTACTTCTGTTGTCATAATTTAATTCGCCCACTTCATAAGAATTGATTGCACATTGAAATAGCTCAATGATATGGCGAGTATGTTCACCAATTGAAGCGTTACTTAAGTATTCAATAGGTTTTGAATAATCATCTTCAGAGATCTGATTTAATAAATGTTGTAATTCGAAAAGAGTCTGTTTTACTGATGTAAAATTCATATTAAATAGTTTGTTTAGGCTTTAGCTATTTGCAAAAATAATTATTTAAGTGTTACTAAATGTAAAATTACTTACAATTTTACCAATTATAATTAATTATTTTCTTGCAATTTTTGCATAAAGCTAATTTTTCATTATCAATTGTTGTTAATTTTTCTGCTGCGCTTGTCATTACACAGTTTTTATTAGGACAATGTGGCAATCCTAAATTATGACCAAACTCATGAACCGCAACCTTACGCAAGCGTAACATTTCTTGTTTATGGTTTTTGCTTTTGATTCTGAATTTAGAAACAATAGCGCTTTTTCCTGGCCTGTAAGCTAAACCCATTACACCAAAATCGCAATACTTCCATTTTGGCTTTAAAATTTGACCGTTTTTATCATTTTTTGTTACAGAAATATCTTGATTCGTTAATCCTAAAACATAATGTACGTCTTTTGGAATGTTTTGGTTTTGAATTTTGATAATACTATCTGCTCGATATCTTGGAGATTTTATTTTTGTAAAAGCTAATTTTGGTAAGGGTTTAATTGGTAAGACTTTTGTTTCTATTCTATAAAAACTATCGATAACGAATGAAATAAGTTTAGCTTCATTAACTGAAAACTGTTCATAGGGTTGAATTCCAACCACTTTTTTTTCATTTTCGGGTTCAGAATTTTTCTCTTTGGAGCAAGAAATAAACAAAAGTATGATAGAAATAAAATAGATTTTCATTTGTTTAATTTTAATAAAAAAAGAGGCACAAAAACTGTACCTCTTTTCTTTTATGATTGTAACGAATTTATAATTATATTTTTCCGTTTTTAATTTCTTCTACAATTTCAGGATTTAACAAAGTTGTAATATCTCCAAAATTTGAAAAATCACCTTCTGCAATTTTTCTTAAAATACGTCTCATAATTTTACCAGAGCGTGTTTTTGGTAGCCCAGAAACGAATTGAATTTTATCTAATTTAGCAATTGGTCCCACTTGATCTGAGATTAATTGATTAATTTCTTTAGATAAATTCTCTTTATCTCTACTTTCTCCAGTTTCTTTTAATATTACGAAACCATATAATGCATTTCCTTTAATATCGTGAGGAAATCCTACAATTGCACTTTCTGCAACAGCTGGATGTTCGTTGATAGAGTCTTCAATTGGAGCCGTTCCTAAATTGTGACCAGAAACAATAATTACATCGTCTACACGACCTGTAATTCGGTAATACCCTACTTCATCACGTAAAGCACCATCTCCAGTGAAATATTTTCCTGGGAAAGCTGTAAAGTACGTTTCTTTATATCGTTGGTGATCACCCCAAATAGTCCTTGCCATTGATGGCCATGGGAATTTGATGCATAAACTTCCTGTAACTTGATTGCCTTCAATTTCGTTACGCAATTCGTCCATTAAAACGGGTTGAATTCCTGGTAACGGTAAAGATGCATAAGTTGGTTTTGTTGGCGTTACGAAAGGAATTGGTGAAATCATAATTCCGCCAGTTTCAGTTTGCCACCAAGTATCAACTAGCGGGCAACGTTTTCCACCAACATGGTCATTATACCAATGCCAAGCTTCTTCATTGATAGGTTCACCAACCGAACCAATTACTTTTAGAGAACTTAATGGGAATTTTTGAACATAATCTAGATTTTCTTTTGCTAACGCACGAATAGCTGTTGGTGCCGTATAAAATTGAGTAACTTGATGTTTTTCGATAACTTCCCAAAATCGACTAAAATCTGGATAAGAAGGTACACCTTCAAAAATTACAGTTGTAGCGCCGTTTAAAAGTGGTCCGTATAAAATATAAGAATGTCCGGTAATCCAACCTATATCAGCTGTACACCAAAATACATCATTTTCTTCGTAATTGAAAACATTTTTGAAAGTGTAGGCTGTGTAAACCATATAACCTGCTGTTGTATGTAACATTCCTTTCGGTTTTCCTGTAGAGCCTGAAGTATATAAAATAAATAAAGGGTCTTCCGCATCCATTATTTCTGCTACATTATTTCCAATTGCTGCATCTAAAAGAGGTTGTAACCAAATGTCACGACCTTCTTTCATGGTAACTTCCGTATTAGTTCTTTTGGCTACTAAAACGGTTTCTACGCAAGGGCATTTTTCCAAAGCCTCATCTACAATTCCTTTTAAATCAACAGATTTGTTTCCTCTAAAACCACCATCAGAAGTAATTACCATTTTACATTCCGAATCGTTAATTCTTGCAGAAACGGCTGAAGCTGAGAAACCTGCAAAAACTACAGAATGTATGGCTCCAATTCTGGCACAAGCTAAAACAGCTACGGCTAATTCTGGAATCATTGGTAAATAAATACAAACTCTATCTCCTTTTTTAACACCTTGCTCACGTAAAACGTTGGCCATTTTCGAAACTCTAACATATAATTCGTTGTACGAAATATGTAATGCTTCTTCTTTAGGATCATTCGGTTCAAAAATAATAGCCGTTTTATCACCACGTTTAGCTAAATGTCTGTCGATACAATTTTTAGTGATGTTTACTTTCGCATTTAAAAACCATTTGAAATTAGCTTCTTGCATATCTACATCAAAAACTTTATCCCATTTTTGATACCAAGTAAAGTTTTCATCTGCAATACGATCCCAAAACTTTCTTGGTTCACGTACTGACTTTTTATACATTTTAAAGTAATTTTCTAAATCTTTGATTTTATAGTAACTCATTATTCGATAATTTTCTAATTTAATAATGTAAATATAAGTATTCTATTTGTGCTTTGGAGATTTTTTTTGCTAAATAAGTATATATGATTTTTTGAACTTTTTATAGTTTAAATTATAAAACCGTCTTTCATTTCAATAATTCTGTCACTTTTTTTTGCGAAATCATCATCATGTGTAACAGCAATAATGGTTTGACCAAAACTTAAAGTAAGTTCTTGAAAAATATCGAAAACAATATCTGTGTTTTTACTATCTAAATTCCCTGTAGGTTCATCGCCCATAATGATCAAAGGATCATTTATTAAGGCTCTTGCAATGGCTACACGTTGTTGTTGTCCGCCAGAAAGTTTACTTGCTGGTTTTAAAGCTTGATCTTGCAAACCTAATATTTCCAGCTTTTGATAAGCACGATGTTCAATTTCCTTTTCCGATAATTTTCCTAATTTTAATGCTGGAATCATTACATTTCTTAAGCAAGAAAACTCAGCTAATAAATAATGAAATTGAAAAACAAAACCAATTTTTTCGTTTCTAACTTCTGCTAATTGGTCGATGGATAAACCTGTCATTAATTTATTATCGATAAATAATTCACCATTATAATCGGTATCCATTGTAGAAAGTATATACAAAAGAGTTGATTTTCCACTACCCGATTTCCCAATCATGGATAAAAATTCTCCTTTTTTTACCTCAAATGAAATATCTTTTAATACTTGAAATTCAGTTGGTTCGTGGAAAAACTTATTAATTTTTTTTGTTTCTAAAATGTTCATTTTTACTTTCTTAAAATTTCAACTGGATCTACATTTGCCGCTTTTTTAGCTGGAATAAATCCTGCGAAAAATGTAATTATTAATCCGATTATCACACCTTGAACAAATTTCCCAAATTCATAATCAATTGGAAAATAACCAATATCGCCACCTACATAAACGTTTTTTAGAATTGTAATTAAAATTATGGCTAAAATAATACCGCCAATTACACCCATAATTCCTATAGAAACTGCTTGTGTTACAAAAATTCTAATCACATCTTTTCCTTTAAACCCCATTGCTTTTAAAATGGCAATATCATTTATTTTTTGAGAAACGGTCATGTTTAAAATGTTATAAATTCCGAAACCTGCAACTAATAAAATAGTAAAGGAAACAAAAGTGATTACTATTTTACGCATTTTATTCGCAGCCATAAAGGTTTCATTGGCCTGCTTCCAACCTTCTGCTTTATAACCTGTTAAATTTTCAATTTTTCTAGCAATTGATTCTGCTTCTTCCGGATTATATATATTTACATTAATTTCCGTAATATAGTTTGTGCCTTCTTTTAATAACTGTTGCGCTGTGGCTAAATTGACATACGATCTTGTTTTATCAGTTATAGAATTGTTAGTTTTAAATATTCCGATAATTTTAAAATTACGAATAATTCCTTTAGAAGAAGTTAGATTTACATTATCATTTATAGTTAAATTCATTTTTTGCGAAATTCCGCTACCAATTACAATTCCATTTGGATTTGATTTAAGCATTTCAAAATTTCCTTCAACCATAAATGAATTTATATCAAACATTAAGTTGGCTTCATCAGGTTTTATTCCTATGGCAATACCAGAAATCTGTGATTTCCCATTATTAAAAAAAACACTAGAATTTACTTGAGGTGTGACAACAGTGACTTCTTTTTGCTTTAATATAGATTCAATAACTAAATTTGGATTGATAATGGTATTGTTAATCGGAACAATTTTTGGATTGATAATGATTGGTTTTTCTTTTGAATTTTCAATTAAAGGTCGGCTAATTTCATCATCTTTATAAACTCTTATATGAGAAGTAGATTTAAAAATGGAAGAGTTGGAAGTTTTGTCAAAACCTACCAATAAACTATTCATGAATATGTATATTGACATACCTAAAACCACTCCAGCTGCTGCGACAGATGTTTGTTTTCTGTTAGAAAAAATATACGTTTTTGCTATTGCAGAATTGATATTCATTTTTATGGTTTTAGCGGTAATAAAGTTGTGTTTTTATCAATTCCTCCTAAAACTTCTACATATTCTGTAGAAATTATACCAGTTGTTATGATAACATTTTCATTTTCACCTTTTACATTTACTTTATTTCCAAAACCAACATAGTTTCTAGGAATTAATAAGGCATTTTTCTTTTTACCAATTAAAATATTAGCTTCTAGTTGAGTTCCGTAAAGTGAATTTGTAAAGGAATTATCAAAAGTTATTTTGCAAATGAAGGATTGAGATTGCGCATCAAAAGCAGATAATATTTCAGATATTTTCCCTTTAAAAATTTTATTTTTGTACGTGTTTAATCTAACAAATACGGTTTGACCAATTTTAACTTTTCCAATACTATTTTCATCAACATTTAAAACACCTTCCACTTTTTGTTGATTGGCAATCGTAGCGATAACTTCTCCTTTTTTCACATAATCTCCGTTAGTTTTAAATTTTTTAATAACGGTTCCGCTTTCTGTAACTATAATTGAATTGTATTTCTTTAGAATTTGATTGCTTTTTAATTGACCTTTAGCAAAAATTTGTTGTTGTTTTGCTTGTTGAAAAACAACTTTATATTGTTTTTTCAAAGAATTTAAATTAGAAAGCGAATTTTTTTCATTTAGTTGTGCGTTTTCGTATTCAACTTTGGAACACATATTTTGTTGATTCAATCTATCGTAACGTTCGGCTAATTTTTTATCTTGAAGATATTTGCTTTCTGCGAACTGAATATTTTGTTCTAATTGCAATAATGCTGGTGCATTTGAAGTTACGTTTTGATTAGAAATTACAATTTGTTCTTCTGCAATTTCTGCATTGATTGTATTGATTTCATTGTCGATTGTAGCTATTGTTTTACCTTTTGAAACTACATTTCCAACTTCAAAATCGGCATTATTTACAACACCATCTGTAAGTGCTGTAAGATTATAGGAATCGTCCCATTCTAATTGTCCTGAAGCAAAAACTAACTCTTCAATATCTTGACTGATAGGATGAATTTCTTCTTTATTATTACAAGAAAAAAGAAAAGTAACTCCAAGTATAGCAACTATTTTTTTCATTTGGTCATTAGTTTTATGTTGGTATTTAAGATTTTATTTCCTTCAGTAATCAAATCTATTTTAAATTTTGAGAATTTCCATTTTAACATCATCATTCTAAATGATCCAATGATTATATGAACAATATCTTGTGTTTCTATTTCTGTTGTTATTTCACTATCTTGTTTGCCTTGCTCAACTATAGAAGTAATTATTTGCATTTTATAATTAATAATTTTCATTATTGCTTGATTAATATTTTCTGATTCATCAAACAATCCTTCAGATAAAACAGCAACAACAAAATGAGGATTTAAGCTAAAAAAATGATACTGACTATTGAATATTTTTTGTAGTTTTTCTACTGAATTTGTATTTTCAAGTGAAATATTATCTAATCGTTCTTTAATATTGTTACCTAAATAATCTAATAACAATACAATGATATCTTCTTTGTTTTTGAAGTGTCGATACAAGGCACTTTCAGAAAATCCCATTTCTTGTGCTAAATTCTTTGTAGTCAATCCTTTTATCCCTTTTTCCATCAAGAGTTTTCCTGCGGATTCAATTATTTCTTGTTGTCTTTTTGAAGTTTTATCAGTCATAATTTTAAGTTAGTGAATATTCACTATACAAATATATTAAAAAAATACCAATAAAATGAATCATTGGTATTTTAATTACTTTTTATTTGAATGAGCCTATTTTGGCAATTAGAAATTCTTGTTTTAGTTCTTCAATAATGACTTCATCATCAATGGTGGATGGAATTTGAAAATTTTCACCGTCTACGATACTTCGCATTAATTTTCTTAAAATTTTTCCGGAACGTGTTTTTGGCAATCTTTGTACGATAATTACATCTCGTAAAGAAGCTACTGCTCCAATTTGCTCACGAACTAGCTGAACCACTTCATGTTGCAATTGAAAATGCTCCATATCTTCCCCTGATTTGGTAACTACTAAAGCCAAAGGAATTTGCCCTTTTAGTTCATCGTTAATACCAATTACCGCGCATTCCGCTACAGAATGATGAGAAGAAACAATTTCTTCCATTTCAGCTGTTGATAGTCGGTGTCCCGCCACATTTATTACATCATCTACTCTACCCGTTATAAAAATATAGTCTTGCTCATCTTTAAAGCCACCATCTCCAGAGAAATAATAACCCGGAAATTTATTCAAATAACCCGATTTAAAGCGTTCGTTATCTTTCCACAAACCTAACATTGTTCCAGGAGGTAATGGCAATTTGATGACTACATAACCTTCTTCATTCGGACCTAATTCTTCTCCTTTATCATTAAAAATCTGAATATTATAACCTGTCACGGCTTTTCCTGCAGAACCAGGTTTTATAGGTAAAAACTCCACTCCCATCATATTAGCAATCATTGGCCAACCTGATTCTGTTTGCCACCAATGATCGATTGCAGGAACTGGTATATGTTCTTGATACCATTCTAATGTCGCCACATCACATCGTTCACCAGCTAATAACTGTGTTCTTAAACTTGATAAATCGAATTGTTTGATAAATTCTCCGTTTGGATCTTCTTTTTTAATGGCACGAATTGCTGTTGGTGCTGTAAACATTACATTTACTTTGTGTTCAGCAATCACTCTCCAAAACGTACTTGCATCTGGAGTTCTGATAGGTTTTCCTTCAAAAATAATGGTCGTGTTTCTGTTAATTAGTGGTCCATAAACTATAAAACTATGTCCAACCACCCAACCTACATCTGAAGCAGCCCAAAAAACATCATCAGGTTTTAGACCATAAATGTATTGCATTGAAAATTTAAGTGCCGTTGCGTAAGCTCCTGTATCTCTGACAATTCCTTTTGGTTTTCCTGTTGTTCCAGAAGTATATAAAACATATAATGGATGCGTTGCTTTTACAGAAACACAAGGAACTTCTTCAGAACCATATACTAAAGCATCGTAATCTACATCGTATTTTTTAAAAGGTATTCTAGCACCTAATTTTCTGTTTAAAACGATAACTTTTTTGGGTTTATGTTCCGATAATTCAATTGCTTCATCCACTAATGGTTTGTAGGCAATTAGTCGGTCAATTTCAATTCCCGATGATGCCGTTAGAATAACTTTTGGTTTACAATCATCAATTCTAATAGCTAATTCGTGTGGTGCAAAACCTCCAAAAACTACAGAATGTGTCACTCCAATTCTGGCACAAGCTAACATGGCAAAAGCCGCTTGAGGAATCATTGGCATATATATAACAGCCATGTTTCCTTCTTTTAAACCTAATGATAGCATGCCTCCAGCCAGTTTAGCAACTTCAGTTTTGACTTCATTGTATGTATACTTTTTAACAGTCTGCGTTACTGGCGAATCATAAATTAGGGCAATATTTTCTCCAAATCCGTCTTGAATATGTTTGTCTAGAGCTAAATAACAAGCATTCAGTTCACCATCAGCAAACCAAAGTGGATAATTATTTTCATCCGTTGATAAAATAGTAGAAGGTTTTTTATGCCATTCTATTTGATTGGCTTGCTCTGCCCAAAATTTTTCAGGATATTGAATACTTTCGTTATATAATTCTTGATAATTCATTATTTCTTTTGATTTATTTTCATATTTATAAAGTAAATGTAACGAATTTAATCAAATGTAAGAAAATAAAATTGCTAAAAAGGTATATATGAATTTAAATAGACATAATAAAAAAAGGCTAAAGAAAAATCCATCTTTAGCCTTTTATAAAATTAAAATTATTTTAGAGCAATTCTAAAACAGTTTCCACTACTTTTTTTATGGAAAAGGGTTTGGTTAAATAAGCATCTGCACCTAAAGTCAGACCTTTTTCAATATCACTTGCTTTATTTTTGGCAGAAAGAAAAATCACTTTAGTATGTTCTAAGTTTTTATCTTTTCGAATTTGTTCTAAAGTGGCATAACCATCAACCATTGGCATCATTACATCCAAAATAATAACATCTGGAAAATTAGTTTTCAAAATATCCAAAGCCTCTAAACCATCGCGCGCAATAAAAACTTCAAAATTATTTTTTTTGAAAGTATATTCTAAAGACATTACAATGTTTGGCTCGTCGTCAACAATTAAAATTTTCTTCATAATTATAAGTTTTCTGTTGGCATCTTTTTCGGTAAAGTAAAAACAATACAAGCACCTTTTACAGTTTGTTCTGCCCAAATTTTACCTTTATGATATTCCATAATTTGTTTACAAATGGCTAATCCTAATCCGCTACCAACAGGTTTTTTTATGTTTTGATTGGTAGATTGATAAAATTTATCAAAAATTGCTTCAAAATCATCTGGATGGATTCCTTTTCCATTGTCTTGCACGAAAGTATGAATAAAATTGTTGTTTTCCTTGATTTGAATCGTAATTAATCCGTCAATTTCTGGGCAAAACTTAATAGCATTTGATAATAAATTAGTTACCACTTGCACTATTCTGTCTTCATCATAAAAAGCATTAACTTTTGGTTTACTTTCCATATGAACTGTAATGTGCTTATTTTTAATTAAATGATGTAAGGGTTCTATTGATTTTTCAATAGTTTCTACTAAATTATTTTGTGAAGGGTGAATAGTTTGTTTTCCTGTTTCGAATTTTTCTAAATCGAGAATTTTATCAATTAATCTGTTCAACCTGTCGGATTCGGAAATGATATTCTGTAAAAATTGTTTCTTTAATTCTTCTGGAATTTCGTCATCATCGTGTAAAATTTCACTTGCAGCTCTAATTGCGGTAATTGGAGTACGAAGTTCGTGTGTTACCGTATCTAAAAACTCATCTTTTTGTTGGTCTTTTATCATTAACGATTCGTTGGCATCTTGCAATTTTGCAGTAATCACCTTTAGTTCGTTAGAAGTTTCAGTCAATTTTTTATTGATGATGATATTTTCTTTCGATTCTTCTAAAATTTTTAATACCTCTGGCAAAGTGATTTTTTCTTCTTTCACTACACTGGAAATCAGAATTCTAGCGGAAGCTGTTCCAATATGACCCGTTAACAAATTTTCAGAAAACTTAATTAAACGCGCATCGGCTAATTCTATATTTTTATCAACATTATATTTTACGTTGAAAATATTCATGGCTCTTTTGGTTCTTTCTTCACCTAAAAATCGGATTAATACTTTTTCAATATCATTTCGATAAGCGGTTCCTTTCCAAATGAAAGCATTTTCGTGATTGGTGATGTATTTGTTAATATCTACAAACATTTCTGCATAATTTCTTTCACGATAATTTCCTTTAAAACTCACAGAAACAGCAAAATAAGTAATTGAATTGAACAATAAACTCCAAAATAAAGCATGTGGAATAGGATCAAGATAATCTAATCCGAACAATTGAAAAGGTTTTAATAATTCGATGTTTAAAAAACCATTAGAAATAAAAGTGCTTTGACTATTTGTAATTCCAATCCCATATGGAATTAGTAGTGTAAATAAACAAATGATAAATCCGATAATTATACTATAAATAGCACCTAAACGAGAGCCTCGTCTCCAAAATAAAGCACCAAAAAAGGCTGGAGCCAATTGTGAAATCACCACAAAAGCCACCATTCCGATGGAAACTAAATTATAATCTAAACCATAATATCTGTAGATAAAATACGAAAGAATAATCAGCGAAAAAATACCAATTTTTCTACTATTTAAGATGGTTTTACTACTTATGGTTTCTGCACTTTTTAATTTCCCAAGTAAATTATATGGAATTAAAATATTGTTAGTTAACATGGTTGATAATCCGATAGACGAAACCACAATCATTGAAATTGCTGCCGAAAATCCGCCAAGGAAAACCAAAACCGTTAAGGTTTTATTGTTTAGAAATTGTGGAATTAAAAGCGAATACATATCAGCATTAACATCTTGACCATCGAATAAAATATTTCCTCCCCAAGCAATTGGATAGACAAAAACATTGAACAAAAGTAGGTACAATGGGAATAACCAAACCGCAGTATTAATGTGCTTTTCGCGATTATTTTCTATCACAGAAACTTGAAATTGTCTAGGTAATAAAAATATCGCAAACATAGAAAGTAAACATAGTAAAAACCAATTGATACCTTGAGGTAATCCGCCAATTGTATTCTTTTTCTGGAAATTTTCTAGCAAACTTGCTTTTTGGTAAATATCATCAAAACCATCAAAAATAAAAAATGTAACGTAAACGCCAATAATCACAAAAAAAACCAGTTTTAAAACACTTTCCATGGCTACTGCTGTAACAATTCCTTTTCGTTTTTCGGAAGCATCTACATAACGTGTTCCGTAATAGGATGCGAATAACGCTAATGCAACAGCGACATAAGTTGTAGTATCATCAAAAATGAGTGAATTAATAGGCGTTTTTGTAACAATATGAAAAGTTTCTGAAATGGCTTTTAGTTGTAATGAAATGTATGGAATAATTCCAGTTAAACAAATTACAGTTACAATTGCCCCTAAAAATCTACTGTTACCGTATCGTAAAGAGATAAAATCGGCAATACTAGAAATTTTATTGACACGAGAAATTCTGATAATCTTCTTTAAAATTAAAATCCAAGATGGTGCAATAATAATGGGACCTAAATAAATGGGAAGATATGTCATACCGCTATCAGCAGCTACACCAATACTTCCGTAATACGTCCAAGCGGTACAATAAACGGCTAATGACAAGGTATAAACATAGGGATTATTTGTCCATTTGCTATTGTTGTTTTTTTCTGCCCAATGTGCTATGTAGAATAAAATGGCCAAATAAATGGACAAGATTATAAGAAGAATAACGCTATTCATTGTAACGAATCATGATATATAATGAAACTAAAATGGAAAGTAACCAAGCGGAAAAAATGAAAATATAGTTGCTAGGAAATCCGAAAACATTTTTATAGGAATCAAATAATAATACAATTGGCATATTCAAACAAATGAGTAATACCATGGAAACGATAACTAATTTTTGTTGGTGTCTTTTTTTCATAGGTTTAGCCACGAAGGCACAAAGGCGCTAAGTTATTTGTATTTTTTTACTAATTTACATAAAGTTTTCAAAATACTGTTGCTTTAAATGCACAAAAGCTCTTAAGTAAATAAGAGCTTTTAGTAACAAAAAATAAATTAAATCAAACTAATCTTCATATTCGTTTTGCAAAGAATACCATCCGAAAATAGCTAATCCGGAAACGATTAAAGGTAATAAAACGAAGAAGATAATGATTGCGAATACTAAATCTTCTTGTTTTCCTGTTGCAAATTTTCCTCCGAAAATTTCATAACTATAATAGGCTACTGCGGCAGATAATGCCATCCAAACTATTCCTAAATATTTTTTTATTGCGTTCATAAGTTTATGTTTTTAGTCGTGAAGCGTATTAATTTTTCTATCAATGTAAATCATTCCAATTACGAAACAAACTGCAGCAATTCCGATTGGATACCAAAGTCCTTCTAAATAAAATTCTGGATTTCCAGCATCTTTAGCCGAAGTTACAAAATAGGTTGAAATAGCAGGTAAAAGTCCGCCGAAAATACCATTTCCAACGTGATATGGTAACGACATTGATGTGTAACGAATTTTTACTGGGAACATTTCTACTAAGAAAGCTGCAATTGGTCCATACACCATTGTCACAAAAATCACCTGAATAAACACTAGGAAAACTAGCATCCATTTATCAGTATTATTAATTGTTTTGGTAATTTTTGTTTCAATTTTGTCTTTTCCTTTATCGTCAACCATTAATTTTCCATCTTCGAAATGTTTGGTTTGAATTTCTTCTACAGCAGTTCCATCAGTAAATGTTTTGGTAGTTGTATAAATAGAGTCCATTTTTGTAGCATCTACTTCTTTCATAGATGGAACCACTTTTGTATTAGCAACAACTTCTGTTTTTAAAGTTAGATCTGTTGTTTTATACATTTGTTTGTAAATTGGTCTGTATAATAAAATCGCAATTAACATTCCTCCCATCATGATATATTTTCTTCCCACTTTATCACTCAACCATCCGAAAAAAACAAAGAAAGGCGTTCCTATAATTAATGCGATACCAAGTAACATATCAACCTGAGAAGAATCAATACATTGAACAGTTTTTAAGAAGTTCATGGCATAAAACTGACCTGTATACCATACGACGCCTTGTCCCATTGTAGCACCGAATAAAGCTAAAAGTACAAATTTTAAATTGTATTTATTACCGAAACTTTCTTTTAAAGGATTAGTTGAAATTTTTCCTTCTGCTTTAGTTTTGGCAAAAGCTGGTGATTCGTGCATGTTTTTACGAATTAAATATGACACAAAAACCATTAAAATAGATACCCAAAATGGTACTCTCCAACCCCAATCGTCAAATGCTTCTTTAGAAAGAGAACTTTTTGTAATTAAAATAACCATTAAAGAAATAAATAAACCTACTGTAGCCGTTGTTTGAATCCATGAAGTCCAATATCCTTTTTCTCCAGCTGGAGCGTGTTCTGCGACATAAGTTGCGGCTCCACCATATTCACCTCCTAGAGCTAAACCTTGAAGTAAACGTAAAATTAATACTAAAACTGGTGCGGCATAACCAATAGTTTCATAACTTGGAATACATCCAATAACAAAAGTGGCGCCTCCCATTAACATTAACGTTACCATGAATGTATACTTTCTTCCGATTAAATCGCCTAATCTTCCGAAGAATAAAGCTCCGAACGGACGTACTACGAATCCAGCAGCAAAAGTGGCTAAAGTGGACAAGAATGCAGCAGTTGGGTTATCTGAAGGGAAAAATTTTGTAGATAATACTACGGCCAAACTTCCAAAGATATAGAAATCGTACCATTCAATCATTGTTCCCATTGAGGAAGCAGAAATAACTTTCCAAATTCCTGTTGTTTTTTTATCGCTCATATTTATAATTTATTAAGTTGTTTTATTTTTAGAAAGAATAGGCACATGAAACCATAAATCTCATATTTGAAACGTCTTTTTTATTTAAATTGGCTGTTCCGTCGCCATTACTATTTAAATCACCCCAAGTTGCTCCTGTGTATTCGATTTCTGGAGTTACTCTGAATTTATTTTGTTTGAAATCAACTCTTCCGGCAATTCTCATTACTTTTTCTACTACTCTGGATCCAGAAACACCTCTAATATAATATTTTGCAGTTTCACCAGCAGCTAAGTTTCTTGAAGTTCCATCGTTTGTAGTCATTCCAAAAAACAACCCTGGTGCTGTTTTTTTATTATTACTAGCAATATCAAACCAATAAGCAGTTGTTTTGTTGCCTTCGTATTGTTCAGCTTGTCCTGTTGTTGAATATCCTGTAAAACCTCCCAACATAACTAAATTAGCCATGTTTTCTCCTGTAATTCCATAGGCTTTTATATGAAATTTGTCATTTGAATATTTTAAATAACCTACAAATGAAGTAGTATTTACTGTTTCTTTACTAACCGCTTTAGTTGTTGATGTTACGTTATATTCTGTTAAAGGTTGTAAAGATTTGTATTCTGCACCAATCCCAGCAATCCAATTTTTGTTTTTAAATTGTAGTTGTCCGTGAATTGTTGGAAGTGACGAATTAATTGATGCCGAGTTTTGAGTTCCTCCAGTGGCAGTTTGAGTGGTGAATTCTCTTTCTTTGTAAGCGGTGATTGCACCTGAAAATTCTTTTGTGAAGTTTTGCTTTAATCTAACTTGCGAAGCCCATCCAAAAGGATTGAATAAAATTCCAGTACTAAAATTAGCTACACCTGGAAATACTTCTGGAATAAATGTTGGATACCAAGTTTGTCCCATTAATAAGGAAGTTTTTGACCAATCTAAATTCACGTAAGCATGTCGTAAACGTAATAAACCGATTGTTGATTCAGTATTTCCGAAGAAATCTCCTTCTAAAGTTCCAGAAATTTTTGCTCCCCAAACATTTGGTCCTTTTACTTTTGTACCTAAACGAGATACGACAGAAAGAAAATTAGAAGCTCCTGTATCATTTAAATCTGCACCATTGACATCTAAGACTTCGTCTAAAGGATATAAATTTAAATTGTATTCTCTTACTTGTGCTGATTTTCGGGTATCCCAAATATAATCAGTTCGAATAAAGCCATACCAGCTTACATCCCATTCTTTTTCTGGACTAGCAGTAGTAGCTGCTGGTGCAGGAGTTGTTTGCGAAAAGCCTAAATAAGTAGCTGCAAAACAACATAAGGTTAGTAATTTTTTCATAATTTGATATTGGTTAGTATTTGTTTAGTGCAGCCAAATTCTAAAAAATATCATACGAAAAAAATTTTGATATATATATATGTTAATGAGTATAGTTAATCCTTGAAACGTTCCCATTTAATTAGCATAAACTTATCTCCAAGTTCAGTGATAATCATTCCTGCTCCAGATAAAATTTCCTTATTTTTAAGAAATTCGACCAATTCTAAATGGTTAAAAATTTTATAAGTGGGATGATAATTTGAATTTTCAGGTTTTTTAATTTTGAATTCTTTTACCCAATTACTAATAGAAACGTGAGAAACTCCGATAATTCGTTCTATCTCTCTGAAACTTAATCCTTCAAGATATAATTGAAGTGCTTTTGTAACGTAATAATCATCAATTTTTTTACCTAATTTATTAACACTAAAAAAGTAGTTACAAGATTTGCACAAATACCTTTGTCGGTTTTTGACAATTCCACTCTTAACAATCTGATTATTTTGACATTTTGGGCAGGCTAAAATCTCCATATATATAAATTTTGCATAAATATACTAATTTAGCAATAATATAAAAATAGAATTCCTATTTTTTTTGTGATTTTTTTTCATTACTCCTAAAAAATAACCAAATTATTTATACAAAGCACAAAAAAAGCGCAACAAGTGCGCTTTTACAAAATTCTATTAAAAGTATGTTCTTAATACTGTAATAATTCTTTTAATTCTGTTTCGAAACGGGTTTTTGGTAAATATTGATCTTCAATAGCCTTTACAAATGGAATTGGAGATTCTAAACTACCTACTCTTTTCACAGGAGCATCTAAATATTGAAAGCAGTTTTCCATTATTAATGCCGAAATATCACTAGAAACACCACCAAACAATGTATCTTCTTGTAAAATAATACATTTACCTGTTTTTTGTACTGAGGCAAAAATTGATTCTGTATCTAAAGGTTGTAAGGTTCTTAAATCTAATAAATCCGCAGAAATTTCAGGATTTTTTGCTAAAGTATCTAAAGCCCAATGCACTCCAGCTCCGAAAGAAATAATCGTAACATCTTTACCTTCTTTAATTAAAGCTGCTTTCCCAAAAGGAATCGTGTAATAATCTGTTGGAACATCTTGATACACACTTCTATATAATTGTTTGTGCTCAAAATACATCACTGGATTTGGATCATTAATTGCAGTATTCAATAAACCTTTAGCATCATAAGGAAATGCTGGATAAACAACTTTTAAACCTGGAGTTTTTGTAAACCAAGCTTCATTTGTTTGAGAATGGAAAGGTCCAGCTTGCGTTCCACCACCACAAGGCATACGTACCACAACATCTGAATTTTCCCCCCAACGGTAATGTTGCTTCGCCAATAAATTCACAATTGGATTAAATCCAGTTGATACGAAATCTGCAAATTGCATTTCCATAACTGCTTTATGTCCATTAATTGATAATCCGTTAGCTGCAGAAACTACTGCACTTTCACAAATTGGAGTATTTCTAACTCTTTCTTTCCCAAATTTTTCAACAAATCCATCTGTTATTTTGAAAGCACCACCATATTCAGCGATGTCTTGTCCCATAATAACTAAATTACTATGACGTTCCATAGATTGACTTAAGGCAGATGAAATCGCATCAATTACACGGATATTTTCTTTCGCATCTGAATGGTTGAATTCTTCATGCGTATAAGGACGATACACGTCGTTTAATTCTTCATTTAAATCAGCAACAACTTCCGGATCCGCTTGAGTAATTGCCCAATGTTCATCAATTTCTGCTTTAACTTCTGCACGAATTTCATCGTCTACTTCATCAGATAAAACATCAGTTAATTTTAAATATTTTCTAAAGTTTTCGATTGGATCTTTTTCTGCCCACATGTCCATTAATTCTTGAGGAACATATTTTGTACCACTCGCCTCTTCGTGTCCACGCATTCTAAACGTTTTAAATTCTAATAAAACGGGACGAGGATTCTCAATCATTGATGCTTTTAAAGCCGTAATTTTTGTGTAAACGTCTAAAATATTGTTTCCATCAATAATATGACTTTCCATTCCGTAACCTACACCTTTATCGGCAAGATTTTCACATCTATATTGTTCATTTGTTGGTGTTGAAAGTCCGTAACCATTGTTTTCAATTACGAATAGAACTGGTAAATCCCATACAGAAGCAATATTCAAAGCTTCATGAAAATCACCTTCAGAAGTTGCGCCTTCACCTGTAAAAACAGCGGTTACTTTTCCGTTTTGTTTTAGTTTATTAGCTAGAGCGATTCCGTCAGCTACTCCTAGTTGTGGACCTAAGTGCGAAATCATACCAATGATTTTATATTCTTGTGTTCCGAAGTGGAAACTTCTATCGCGACCTTTTGTAAAACCGGTAGCTTTACCTTGCCATTGCGAAAATAAACGGTGTAAAGGAATCTCACGAGAAGTAAAAACTCCTAAATTCCTGTGCATTGGTAAAATGTATTCATCTTTATCCAAAGCACAAGTTATCCCAACAGAAATAGCTTCCTGACCAATACCTGAAAACCATTTTGACACTTTCCCTTGACGTAAAAGGATTAGCATTTTCTCTTCAATTAGTCTTGGTTTTACTAATTTTTTATATAAATAAATTAATTCTTCGTTAGTTAAATTCTGTCTTTCAAAAATCATAATTGTTGTTGTAAAATTTTGCTCAAAAGTAATAAAAATAACATTTTAAACGAATTATGTTAAGATATTATTTTGTTAAAAAATGAAATTATAATTTGAATCTTCTAATTGGTATTAAAAATCATAAAAAACTAGAAACATCTAACTTCTGCTTCTAACTTTTTCTATCTTTGCCAAAATTAATTTATTAGAACATGTCATTACGTTACAGATTAGCATTTTATTTATTTGGTTTATTAATTGGATTTTATTTTGTGGGTGAATTTTTATCAGCGAAAGCAGAATCTAAAGGTGTAACTTTTTGTTATTTCCCAAATTGTAGAGTAATTAAAGATATTAGAAGTAAACCTTTTAAAACTTCGGCTGCTGTAGATAGTATTTTTGCTAAGAAATTGACCAACATGAAGGAAATTGATGCGGCTATTTCTAATGGAGATGTAGATTTTGAAAAAAGTAATGTTCCATATAAAAATGGTAAAAAATACGTTATTGAATCTCAATTATCTGAAAATAAAAAAGTTACCATGACAATCATAAACGAAACCAACAGAGTAATTTTAGAAGACATAAAATTTAATTAATTATTTTTTATTTTTACTTGTATATCTAAAAATTGAGTGTATATTTGCACTCGCAATACGGAAGTAGAGCGATTTATTGGGGCGATTAGCTCAGCTGGTTCAGAGCACCTCGTTTACACCGAGGGGGTCGGGGGTTCGAACCCCTCATCGCCCACCAATATTTAACTCCTTAAGAAATTAAGGAGTTT
>JACCEA010803357.1_pt1 | contig 32898 bp, 24 predicted proteins | sample 7449851 | NCBI WGS metagenome assembly JACCEA01 (sample SAMN15323453, study PRJNA562643) | freshwater metagenome | isolation source: river surface water | place: USA:Blue River Watershed | collected 2017-08-18 | reverse complement strand
TGAGGCCCTTCTCGACGGCCTTCTTGGCGACGAGGCCGGCGGCGACCATGACGGAGGGGTTGGAGGTGTTCGTACAGGAGGTGATCGCGGCGATCACGACGTCGGCGTGCTTGAGCGTGCGGCCGGTGGCGCCCACGGGGGCGGACGCGGCGCGGTCGGCCGCGGCCTTGCCGAAGCCGTTCTTGTCCTTCGGCGCGGTGAAGAGCGTATTGAAGGTGTCCTTGATCTTCGGGAGGTCGATGCGGTCCTGCGGGCGCTTCGGGCCGGAGACGCAGGGGACGACGGTGCCGATGTCGAGGTCGATGGTCTGGGTGTAGTCGATGCTGCCGGCCTTCGGGATGCCGAAGAGGCCCTGGGCCCGGTAGTATTCGCGGACGAGGGCGACGTGGCCCTCGTCGCGGCCCGTCTGGCGGAGGTAGTCGAGCGACTTGTCGTCGACCGGGAAGAAGCCCATGGTGGCGCCGTATTCGGGGGCCATGTTGGCGATGGTGGCGCGGTCGGCGAGCGAGAGGGCCTCGGTGCCTTCGCCGTAGAACTCGACGAACTTGCCGACGACCTTGGCCTTGCGGAGGATTTCGGTGAGGCGGAGGGTGAGGTCGGTGGCGGTGACGCCTTCGCGGAGGCGGCCGGTGAGGTTGACGCCGATGACCTCGGGGGTCTGGAAGTAGACGGGCTGGCCGAGCATGCCGGCCTCGGCCTCGATGCCGCCCACGCCCCAGCCGACGACGCCGATGCCGTTGATCATGGTCGTGTGGGAGTCCGTGCCGACGAGGGTGTCGGGGTAGAAGACGCCTTCCTTCTCGAAGACGAGCTTGGCGAGGTATTCCAGGTTGACCTGGTGGACGATGCCGATGGCGGGCGGGACGACGCCGAAGGTCTTGAAGGCCTGCATGCCCCACTTGAGGAATTCGTAGCGCTCGGTGTTGCGGCCGAATTCCTGGCGGAGGTTCTCGAGGAAGGCGTTGGCGGTGCCGGCGCGGTCGACCTGCACGGAGTGGTCGACGACGAGGTCGACGGGGACCAGCGGCTCGATGACGGCGCTATCCTTGCCGAGCTTGGCGACGGCTTCGCGCATGGCGGCGAGGTCGACGAGCAGCGGCACGCCGGTGAAGTCCTGCAGCACGATGCGCGCCACGACGAAGGGGATCTCGGTGTCGACCGGCTTCGCGGCGTTCCACTGGGCGAGGGTCCTGACGTCCTGTTCGGTCACCGCGACGCCGTCGCAGTTGCGGAGGACGGACTCCAGCACGAGGCGCACGGAGACGGGCAGGCGGGAGATCTTGCCGAGCCCGGCCTGCTCGAGGGCGGGCAGGGAGTAGAGCCGGCCTTCACGGCCGCCGGCGGCGAAGGGGCGAAGGGCTTTGAACGGGTCGTGGTGGGCCATGGAGTCGGGTGGGTTAAAGCGTGGGTGTCCGGCGGAGCCGGGCGGTCCGCTAGCCAAAAGCAAAGAAGGCGGTCGGGGCAAGCCCGACCGCCTTCGAAGACGAGGGTATTAGGGGCTTAGGCTTCGACGGCCTTCTTGATCTTGGCGAAGTTCGGCATCGAGCTCGGGTCGCGCTTGACCTCGGAGTGGACGACGAGGCCGTTCTTGTCGGCCACGAAGACGGAGCGCTTGGCCACGTTGAGGAGGCCGGTCTTCTCGGGGATCACGCGGGTATCCTTAACCTTGAAGGCCTTGACCGCCACGCGGTTGAAGTCGGAGGCGAGGGTCACGCCGATGCTGGCGGACTTCACCCAGGCTTCCTGGGCGAAGGGGGAGTCGACGGAGATGGCGATGACGTCGGCGCCCAGCTTCTTGTACTCGTCGAGCAGGCCGGTGACCTTGCAGAGTTCGTCGGTGCAGACGCCGGTGAAGGCGAGCGGGACGAAGAGGATGACGGTCTTACCCTTGCCGACGTTGCGACGCAGGTTGACGTCGACGAGGCCGGCTTCGGTCTTCTGCTTCAGCGTGATTTCGGGGAGGGGCTGGCCGATTTTGAGGGGCATGGGGGAGGTGGGGTGAGGGTGGAGCACTAAAAAAGGGCATAAATCGACTTAGGGCAAGGCAGGAGGCGTGAAAAAAGGCAAAGAAGGGCATTTTTCGAGCCCCTTGGGGTCGTTGGACCCGTTTTCTTAGTGAAATCCCCTAGTTTACGGTCAAGTCCAGCCGCCGGAACCACTTACGCTGTTTTCGGACCAAGGCCCAGGTGTCCAGGTTGATGCGCTCCGCCAGTCCCTCGAGGGCGACCTGCCTGCCCCCGCCGATCCAGTCCATGGTCGCCCGGTAGCCGACCGCCCGGGCGGAGGCTAGTTCTGGGTCGAGGTTCAGGCTGAGCAGGTGCTCCGCTTCCTCGATCAGGCCGCCGTTGAGCATGTCGGCGGTGCGGGCCGCGATTCGGTGCCTGAGTTCGGGGTCAGGCCGCTCCAGGAGCTCGCAAGTGATGGGGTGGTCGGCGAACGGTCCCCGGCGCTGGAGGAACTCCTCGCGCAACTCCGCGAGCGGGCGGCCGCTCGCCAGCCGGCGTTCCAAGGCCTTCGCCACCCGGATGGGGTTGTGGACGTCCAGCCAGTCGGGCAGGGCGGCCCCTTCGAGCGCCCGCAGCTCGGCGAGCACCGCCTCCGGCCCGCGCGCCTGAAGCGTGCGCACGGTCTCGATCACCGCCTCGCCGATGGGCAAGTCGTCCGACACCGGTCCGAAGAAGGCGGCCAGGTAGAAGCCGCTCCCGCCCGTCACCAGGATCCGTTTGCCCCGCGCGTGCGCGTCGGCGATCGCCGCCCGCGCCATCGCGACGAACTGCACGACGGAGAAGCGTTCCGTCGGCGCCACCAGGTCGAGGCCGTGGTGCCGCACGCGGGCCTGCTGCGCCGCGGTCGGCTTGGCCGAGCCGATGTCCATGCCGCGGTAGACGCAGACGGAATCGCAGGAAAGGATCTCCGCGTCGTGGCGTTCCGCCCAGGTCAGCGCGGCCTCCGTCTTGCCGACCGCCGTCGGGCCCGTCAGGACGTGGATCGCCGGGGCGGCCATCAGCCGCGCTTGGCCCAATCCAGGCCGTAGGACAGGAGCACGAGCGCGGTCGGGGCCGTCAGCACGAGGCTGTCGATCAGGTCGAGCGCCCCGCCGATGCCGGGGATCGTGGCGCCGGAATCCTTCGCGCCGGCCAGACGTTTGAAGACGGATTCGACCAGGTCCGACGGGATGCTCAAGGCCGCGAGGGGCAGCGCCATGAGCGCGGCCTTCGCCGGGGTCATGAAGGGGAGTCCGAGCGGGCCGACGCAGATCCAGGCGAACAGGGCCGAGGCGGCGGCGGAGAAGGCCAAGCCGCCCGCGCAACCTTCCCAGCTCTTGGCCGGGCTGATGGTCGGGGCGAGCTTGTGCCGGCCGAAGGGGACGCCGATGAGGAGGCCGCCGACGTCGGTGAACTTGGTCGCGACCACGACCCACACCACGTAATAGAGGCCGATGGGTTGCCGGCTGAGCAGTTGCCCGTCCTCCATGCGCGCGATCGCCACCAGCGAGGCGAGCATGAAGGGGATGTAGGCGAAACCGTAGAGCGTCGGGAAGCGGCGCAGCAGCGTGGGGACCTCGCCGGGGCGCCGGAGTCGCGTCAGCAGGTGGAGGCCGAAGAGCAGGGCGCCGAGCGTGAGCACCGCGTTGGCCCGGGCGCGTTCGTTGGCGAGGAAGAACAGCGCGAAGAGCAGCAGGAATCCCGCCACGATGCCCGTGGGGCTGGGTCGGCCCACGCCGGGGATGCGGGCGGCCAGTTGGTGGAACTCGTGCTGCGCCGCGCCGACGAGCAGGGCGAGCAGGCCGAAGGCCGCCTGTTCCGCGACCGAGAAGAACCCGCCGACCCAGATCACCAGGCCGACGACCACCCAGAGGCCGAGGGTGCTCAGGGCGCGGTCTTTCATGGGGTGGGCGGGGTTTGGAGTTGCTCCGGGGTCATGCCGAAACGGCGCTCGCGCTTCGCGTATTCCGCGAGGGCGAGCCGGAGTTGGTCCTTGGTAAAGTCGGGCCAATGCACCGAAGCAAATACAATCTCCGCGTACGCCGACTGCAGCAGGAGGAAGTTGCTCAGGCGATGTTCGCCGGACGTGCGGATGATGAGGTCGGGGTCCGGCAGGCCGGCGGTCTGCAGGCGGGCTTCGACGGCCGACCAGTCGACCTGCGCCGGGACCTGGTGGCCGGCCGCGACGTCCTCCGCGAGCCGGCGCGCGGCCGCGACGATCTCCTGGCGGGCCCCGTAGTTCAGCGCGACGACGAGCTGGAACGCGGTGAAGTCGCGCGTCTTCGCGATGGCGTCCTCCAGCGGGCGGCGCACGAAGTCGGGCATCGCGGCGAGGTCGCCGATCACGCGCAGCCGCACGCCGCGCCGTTCGAGCCGCGCGAGGTGGGCGCGCAGCACCCATTCGCCGAGCTTGAAGAGGCCGCTGATCTCCTCGGGCGGACGCTTCCAGTTCTCCGCCGAGAACGCGAAGACGGTCAGCGTGCCGATGCCCAGGTCGATGCAGTCGTCGACGATCTCGATCAGGCGCTCGGCGCCGCGGCGATGGCCTTCCAGGCGCGGCAGGCCGCGCGCGGCGGCCCAGCGACCGTTGCCGTCCATGATGATCCCGACATGGCGGGGGAGGTCGGCGGGGCGCTGGTCGTCGGGGGCGGGCACGGGAGCGGGCAGATTGCCCCCGCCGCACCGCCCGTGGCAACCGCGAATCAACGCTCGCCCCGGGGCTCCTCGGTCGCGATCAGCACCCCGGGAAAGCCGGCTTCGCGCACCAAGGCGCAGAGCTCGACGAACGCCTGCATCGTCAGGGCGGCGTCGGCCTTGACCAGCACCGGCCGGTCGCGGCCACCGGTGGCGGCCACCCGGCTGAGTTCCTTGCGCAGGCCCGCGCGGTCGATGACCCGTCCGGCCACGACGTAGATGCCCGTGCCGCGCGCCGAGATCAAGGTCACGGCCGCGGCGGTCCGGGCGAGGTCGGGCTCCGCGTTGCGGGGCACCTGCGTCCGGCGGGCGAACGCGGCCACGCGGTCGTCGAACGCGACGTAGGTCCCGGCGGTCAGCGCGAAATGCCCGACCAGCGTCCAGACCAGCGCCAGGGCCAGGCCGGCCAAGGCCAGCGGGACCAAGTCCAAGCCTTGTTCGGCGGGACGGACCTTGGCGAGGACTCCGAGGGGCGTGCGCATCTCAGGGCTTCGGCGGGGTCGCCGGGAGCTCGTGGCGGACGAAGGTGATGATGGTGTGGGCCGCCACTTCCATCTCGGTCACGATGGAGCGGACGCGGCCGACGAGGAAATGGTGGGCGAGGGCGCAGAGCGCGGCGATGAGCAGGCCGAAGCCCGCGGTCGCCAAGGCCGCCTGCGCCTGGCCCAGGATGGCGTCGCCGCTGGCGTAGAGGCTGCCGTCCCGCAGGGCGGTCACGATGCCGTAGCCGGAGAGCACCCCGCCGGCGAGGCCGAGCAGCGGGGCGACCCGGCCGATCGCGGCGATCGAGCCGAGGCGGCGTTCCAGCACGGGGAGCTCGAGCAGGGCGGCTTCGGTGGCGGCGGCGCGCATGGCTTCCTCGCCCTGGGCCGAGCGGAGCAGGGCGGCCTTGACCACCCGCGGGATGGGCCCCGGGGACTCCTCGCAGGCCGCCAGCGCCTCCAGCGGGCGCCCGGCCAACAGGTTGTTCCGGACGCCATCGATGAAGTCGGACGAGAGCACGAGGCCGCGGTGCAGGAAGAGGGAGCGCTCGACCACGAACACCAGCACCAGGAAGGCCAGCACCAGCAGCAGCCAGGCGAACGGGCCGGCGTCGAAGGGGAAGGAGAAGGCGCAGGTGGTCATGGCGGGGTCTTACTTGGGGCGGCGGAGCGTCGCAAGTTTGCTTTCGGCGGCGGCTTGTCCGGGCAGGCGGCTTTCGCCGGGCTTCAGGCCGCGGTTGAGCTCGGGGATCAGCTGGTAGGCGGCGATGGCCTCGGCGACGTTGCCTTCCTTTTCCCAGACCTGGCCGAGGAGGAGGATGGCCCGGGCCAGCCAGACGCGGCCGCCGCGGGTGAACTCCGGCGCGGCCGCGGTCCCGGCGCGGAGCGGACCGAGCAGGCCGACGAGGTTGGCGCGGGCTTCGCGGAGCGAGGCGGCGGCGTCGACGCCGGTCTCGGTGCCGGCGCGTTCCAGCAGGGCGAGGGCGAGCTTGTACCGGGCCTCGGCCGCGGTGTCGGGGTCCTTCGCGTAGGCGTCGCAGACGCGTTGGTAGGCGGCGACGGCCAGGCCGATGCGTTGCCGGTCGAGCTGGCCCACCCGGTCGCGGTTCAGCTCCGAGCGGCCGAGCAGGGAGTCCGCGCGCGCCATCTCGGCCTGCGGCCGGGCCGGGTCGTCGGCGTGGGCGCGGATGAGGTCGTCGAGGATCTTATAGGAGTTGTCGAAGAGGCCGAGGGCCCGGAGGAGTTCGGCGCGGCGCAACGTCACGCGCACGATGAGCGGGTGGCGGCCGTGCTGCTCGGCGAAGAGTTCGAGCAGCTCGACGGCCTCCTTCAGCTTCGCCTCGCCTTCGGCGGGCGACTGCTGGACGGCCTGTTCGGCGGCCTCGTAGAGTCCGAGCGCGGCGAAGTCGGCCAGCCCCGGCTTGCCGGCGAAATCCTTGCCCAGCTTGGTGAACAGGGCCTGGGCTTCGGCGTGCTCCTCGCGGCCCGCGAGGAAGCGGCCCTCGGCCAGGAAGGAGGCGGCCGCCGCGGGACTGTCGGGTTGGCTCTCCCGCAGTTTGCGGAATTCCTCGCGGCCTTTCGCCGCATCCTGGCCGAGGAAGGTGCGCGCGCGCAACAGCGCGAGGTGGCCGCGGAGCTCGGGCACCTGGTTCCGCAGTTCGCGGAGGGCGGCGGTCGGGGCGCCGGCGTCGATGCGGTCAAGCCGGCCGGCGATCTCGTCCGCCAGCCGGACCGTGGCCGCCGTCTGGCCGTTGCCCAGGGCGACGAGGGCCTTCAGCCAGGCGAAGCGGAGGCCGAAGGCGGGGTCGTCGCCGGCGCTCGCGATGAAGGGCGCGAGGCGCGTCACGAGCCGGTCGGCTTCCTCGGGGCGCAGCGACTGGCGGGCGTCGTCGACGACGTTCCAGGTGTTGCGCCACGTGATGGGCAGCTCCGGGGCGCGGGGGCCGCGCGCGGAGGACTCGATGATGCCGGCGGCGCGTTCGCGCAGGGTGGCGTCCTTGCCTTGGGCGAGGACGCTCAGCACGCGCTGGTAGCAGGCGTCCCCGGTCAGGCGGGGGTCGCGGGACTCCGCCTGCGCCGTGGCGTAGGCCTTTTCCGCCAGCACGAAATCTCCCGCGAGGAAGAGGCAATCCGCCGCCAGCACCGCGAGGGTGTCGCGCTCCGCGGGCGCCGTGGTCAGCTCGCGCAGGCGTCCGAGGGTTTCGGCGGCGAGCCGGTAGGAGCCTTCGCCCCAGTAGGCCAGCGCCAGCGTCCGGTGCGCCTCGCGGGCCAACGGACTGGCGGGGACATCGCGGAGGAGGTCTTCGGCGGCCTGGCGGGCCTTCTCGCGGCTGCCCGCCAAGGTCATCACCTGGGCGCGGGCGAGGTGGATGGCGTCGAGCACCTTCGGGTCGCGGGGACAGGCGTAGGCGAACTCGCCCTGGCGCTTCATCAGGAAGTCGTAGACCTCGTTCGCCACCGACTTGCGCTCGGAGAGCGGGGCCTCGAAGGCCGCGGCCACGAGCCCGCGCAGCGCGGTCAGGCGGACGGCGGGGTTGGCGCCGTTGCGGGCGGCGGCCATCAGGAAGCGTCGGCCCTCGGGGTCGTCGGTGCCGACGATCAGGCCGGAGAGGAGGTCGGCTTCGGCCCGCCGGGCCTCGGTGAGGGGACCGCATTCGGCCAGGGCGCGGATCGCTTCGCGGCGGGCGGCGCGGACGCTTTCCTTGTCCTTGCGGAAGGCGTCGGTCTCCGTCGCGCCGGCCGGCGGCCGGGGCCAGTCGTGCAGCCGCGCGATGCCGAGCGCGAGGTTGCGCGCGTAGGCGAAGGCCAGCGGCGAGCCCTTCGCGTTGGCGGTCATTTCTCGCAGCAGGCCGACGGTGCGTTCCTCGACCTTGCCCGCCGAGACGAGGGCGCGGTAGCCGAGGATCTCGATCCGTTGCCGCTGTTCCTCGGAGGTCGCGGTGCGCGCGGCCGCCTCGAGGTTGAGGTTGATGGCGAGGTTGTCGCCGTTCGCCGCGGCGACCATCCAGCGGAGCGCGTAGCCCCAGGCGATCTCGTCCGGCGGCAACCGGTTCGGGTCCAGGCCGTTCGCGATGGTGGCCGCTTCGTTGAGCTGGTCCTCCAGCAGGGCGATCAGACCCTCGCGCAGGCGACGCGCCGGACCCGCCGGGGCGTTGAGCAGGGCCGCCTTGGCCTCCGCCGCCCGGGTCCGCTCGAGCAGGGCCGCGGTCAACCCCAGGGCGATGCGGCCGCGGTCGGGCGACGGCTGCGTCAGGGCTTGGTTGAAGAGTTCCTCCGCGGTCGCCGCCAGGCCCGCGGCGAGGGCTTCCTCGGCGAGTTCGAGCGTGGTGCGTTGGCGCGGGCCCCGGTCCGGCGGGTTCGCCACGCCGATGCCCAGGGTCGCCGACGGGAGGTCCTGGGCGCGCCCGGGGGCGGCGAGACCGCCGGCGACGGCGAGGAGGGTGGCCAGAAACAACCGAGGCATCGACCCGACAATGTGCGGTCCGATGCCTCGGGCAAGAGGGGAGTGCGGGGCGCTCAGGCCTTGTCGAGACCGAAGGCCGTGTGCACGGCCCGGACGGCGGCGTCGGCCTTGGCCGGCTCGAGGGCGACCGAGATCTTGATCTCGGAGGTCGTGATGAGCTCGCTGTTCACGCCGACGGAGGCCAGGGCCTTGAAGAGGGTGCCGGCCACGCCGGGGTGGGAGATCATGCCGACGCCCACGATGGAGAGCTTGGAGATCTCGCCCGCGGAGCGGACCGAGCCCGAGCCGAGCTTCTTGAGCGTCTGGCCGACGACCTGCTCGACGCGGCTGAACTGGTCGGTGGTGACCGAGAACGTCAGGTTGGACTTCCCGTCCTTGCCGAGGTTCTTGATGATCATGTCCACGCTCAGGCCGGCCTCGCCGAGGTCGTCGAAGAGGGCGGCGAAGGCCTGCGGGTTGTCGGGCAGGTCGCTGACCGTGACGCGGGTCTGCAGGCGGTCGAGGGCGACGCCGGCGATGGCCGCGTCTTCGAGGGTTTTGGCGATGGCTTTCACGAGGGTACCGGGTTGGTCGTTGAAGGAGGAGCGGACTTCGAAGGGGACGTTGTACTTCTGCGCGAACTCGACGGAGCGCGACTGCATGACCTTCGAGCCGCTGGAGGCGAGTTCGAGCATCTCCTCGTAGGAGATCTCGGGCAGCTTGCTGGCGTTGAGGACGATGCGCGGGTCGGCGGTGTAGACGCCGTCGACGTCGGTGTAGATCTGGCAGAGGTCGGCCTTGATGGACGCGGCCACGGCGATCGCGGTCAGGTCGGAGCCGCCGCGGCCGAGCGTCGTGACCTCGCCCTGCTCGGTCACGCCCTGGAAGCCGGCGACCACGACGACCTTGCCCTCGTCGAGGCGGGCGAGGAGGTCGCCGCCGGAGATGCGGGTGATGCGGGCGCGGGTGTGGACGTCGTCGGTGAAGATGCCGGCCTGGGCGCCCGTGCGGGAGACGGCGGGCACGCCGATGGCGTGGAGGGCCATCACGGTCAGGGCGATGGTCTCCTGTTCGCCGACCGCCATGAGGACGTCCATCTCGCGTTCGTCCGGGAGCTTCTGGAGGGCCTTGGCGCGGGCGATCAGGTCGTTGGTCACGCCGCTGCGGGCGGAGACGACGACCACGAGGCGGTGGCCCTGGGACCACTGTTCCTTGATCTTGGCGGCCACATTCTGGATGCGGTCGACGTTGCCGACGGAAGTGCCGCCGTATTTCTGGACAATCAGGGCCATCCTTAGGATTCGGGGGAGAAGATGCGGAGCACGACCGGCTCCTCGAGGACGGTCTTGAGGCGGCGGAGCTCTGTCAAGACCTTGGACATCTTCTGCTCGTTGACCGGGTAGGTCGACAGCGTGACGGTGCCGCGGCCCTGGTTCGGGTGCTCGTACTGGATGACGCGCGCGATGGAGACCTTGTGCTTGGAGAAGATGCGGTAGACGCCTTCGGAGACGCCGGCCTTGTCGAGCAGCGACAGGCGGAGGTAGAACGGCGAGACGATTTCCGCGAGGTCGGCCATGCGGACCTTGCGGCCCTGGCTTTCGCGGGCGGCGAGGCTCTCGGCGGAGAGGCCGGGGTTGGCGGCGCCCGTGAGGGCGGCGATGGCGTCGACGATGTCGCCGATGACCGCGGAGGCGGTGGCGTCGCCGCCCGCGCCGCGGCCGGTGAGGGTCGTCGCGCCGACCACGTCGCCGCGGAGGGTGATGCCGTTGTTCACGCCCGAGACGCGAGCGAGGATGTCGCGGTTGGGGACGAGGGCGGGGTAGACGCCCACGGTCATCCAGCCGGCCCGGAAGTCGCGGCGGATGACGGCGAGGTGCTTGAGCGCGAAGCCGAAGCGGCGGGCGAAGTCGATGTCGGCCGGGCCGATGTGGCGGATGCCCTCGACGAGGGTGCGGTTGCGCGGCGCCCACTTGCCGTGGGCGAGCCAGGCGAGGATGGAGGCCTTGTGGAAGACGTCGATGCCCTCGACGTCGAGGGTCGGGTCGGCCTCGGCGTAGCCGAGCTCCTGGGCTTCCTTGAGCGCGTCGGCGAAGGAAAGGCCGTCCTCGCCCATGCGGGTGAGGATGTGGTTGCAGGTGCCGTTGAGGATGCCGACGATCAGGTCGAAGCGGTTGGCGACGAGCCCCTCGCGGATGGCCTTGATGATGGGAATGCCGCCGGCGACGCTGGCCTCGAAGAGGAACTGGCCGCCATGCCGGCGGACGGCGTCGAAGATCTCCGGGCCGTGCTGGCAGAGCAGCGCCTTGTTGGCCGAGACGACGACCTTGCCGGCGCGGAGGGCGCGCAGGGTGAGCTCGCGGGCGACCGTGGTGCCGCCGATGAGCTCGCACACGACGTGGATCTTGGGGTCATCGACGACCTCGAGCGGGTTGCGGGTGACCTTGGCGGACGGCACCTTGACGGCGCGCTTCTTCTTCAGGTCGCGCACGGCGGCGCGGCGGAGGTCGAGCTTCACGCCGAGGCGCGACTCGAGGTCGGTCTGCTTCTCGGTGAGGTGCTTCCAGACGCCTTGGCCGACGGTGCCGAGGCCGAGGATGCCGATGCCGATGGTGCGAGGGGCGGTCATTGCGAAGGGGTCAGGCTTTCTTGGCGAAGCGGTTCTCGGTGCCGGCGAGCAGGCGGGCGATGTTGGACCGGTGGGTCCAGACGTTGAACGCGGCGATGGCCGCGGCGAACCAGAACTCGGCCGGGCCGAACTTCAGGGCAGTCGCGAGCGGCAGGAGCCAGCAGGAGAGGGGGAGGGAGACGCCAAGGGCGATGGATGCCAGGGAGACGTAACGCGAGGCCGCGAAGACGAGGCCCCAGATCGCGGCGCCGATGACGATCGGGAGCGGCAGCAGCACGAGCAGGCCGCCGATGGTCGAGGCCACGCCCTTGCCGCCCTTGAACCCGAGGAAGCAGGAGAAGCAATGGCCGAGGAGCGTGCCGACGAAGCCGGCGACGCCATGGAGGAAGGGGTCGCCGGGAATCGCCACGGCGAGGCCTTGCGTGGCGATCACATAGCCGACCAGCGTGGGCAGGCCCGTTCCGACGAAACCCTTCAGCGCGTCGAGGGCGAAGACGAGGTTGCCGGGGCCCTTGCCGAGCACGCGCTTGACGTTGGTCGCGCCGGGATTGCCGGAGCCGGCCTTGAGGATGTCGACGCCATGCTTCTTCGCCACGAGCACGGCGAAGTTGACGGAACCCAGGAGGTAGCCGAGGACGGCGAAGATGCCGAGCGCCAGGAGCATCGCTTAGGCGTCGATCAGCTTGGCGCTGACGATCGCCGGGTTGCGGAGGATCTCCGCGAGGGCGGCGGCGCCGGGGGCGGTGTCGAGCTGGTAGACGGCGAGGGCGTTGGCGCCGCCGGTGCGGCTGAGCGCCATGTTGGCGATGTTCACGCGTTCCTGCGCGAGCAGGGTGCCGAGCGCGCCGATGATGCCGGGCTGGTCCTGGTTCTCGATCAGGAGGAGCTTGCCCTCGGGGACGAACTCGAGCGTGCGGCCGTTGATCGAGACGATGCGCGGCGAGTGGGCCTTGCCGAGGATGGTGCCGGCGACGGAGACGGACTTGCCGCCCGCGAGGATGGCCTCGACGAGGACGAGCTCCTTGTAGTCGGCCTCGGCGGAGGAGCGGATCGACTGGACCTCGACGCCGAGGGCCTTGAGCTTGCTCGGGGCGTTGACGTCGTTGACGCCTTCGCTGATGCCGCGGAGGTAGCCGCGCTGGATGGAGCGCGCGATGGCCGAGGCGCCCTGCTCGGAACCGGCGCCGAAGGTGGTCAGGCGGAGGGCTTCGACGCGGCCCGGGGCGGCCAGCTGGCGGGCGATGGCGCCGAGCTTCTCGGCCAGGCTCTGGAAGGGGCGGATGGCCGCGAGCGTCTGCGAGTCGACGGAAGGCAGGTTGACCGCGTTGGCGGGCGAGCCGCCGCCGAGCACGGTGATGGCGGCCTCGGCGACCTCGACGCCGACGTTCTCCTGGGCTTCCGAGGTGGAGGCGCCGAGGTGCGGGGAGAGGTGGGCCTTGGGCAGCGAGCGCAGCGGGTGGTCCTTGGCGAGGGGCTCCTCGACGAACACGTCGAAGCCGCAGCCGCCGCACTGGCCGGAGGCGAGGGCGGCCGCGAGCGCGGCCTCGTCGACGATGCCGCCGCGGGCGCAGTTCACGATCTTCACGCCCTTCTTCATCTTGGCGAACGCCGCGGCGTTGACCATGCCCTCGGTCTGCTCGGTGAGGGGCATGTGCACGGTGATGTAGTCGGCGGTGACGAAGACTTCGTCGAGGGTGGCCATGATGACGCCGAGGGACTTGGCGCGGGCCTCGGTGAGGTAGGGGTCGTAGGCGGCGACCTTCATGCCGAAGGCGAGGGCGCGCTTGGCGACTTCGGCGCCGATGCGGCCGAGGCCGAGCACGCCGAGGGTCTTGCCGAAGAGTTCGGTGCCGGAGAGGGTCTTGCGGTCCCACTTGCCTTCGCGCATCGACTGGACGGCCTCGGGCACGGGGCGGGCGAGGGAGAGCAGGTGGGTGAAGGTCAGCTCGGCGGTCGCGATGGTGTTGCCCGAGGGGGTGTTCATCACGATCACGCCGCGCTCGGTGGCGGCGTCGACGTCGATGTTGTCGACGCCCACGCCGGCGCGGCCGACGCAGACGAGGCGGTGGGCGGCGGCCAGGACTTCCTTGGTGATCTGGGTCTCGGAACGGACGAGGATGGCGTGGACGTCGCCGACAAGCGTCAGGATCTTCTCCGGGGTGGAGCCGTAGGCTTCGATGACCTCATAACCCGGCTGGGACTTGAGGAGGGCGACCCCGGTGGGCGAGATCTTGTCGGCGACGAGTACCTTAGGCATGGCGATGGCGTATAAAGATTGGTTTGAGTCATAAAGCCCCACCCTTGGCAATGGCAAGCAACTACCCCCTGCACCCGCGTCATACCTAGCCTAGAGCCGGCGATGGGCGTAATCCGCCAATTCGTAACAATCCGGGCTCATTTCCTCGAGGAAACGGCAGGGGTCCAAGGGGCGGTAGCCTTCGCCCGAGACGGCGAACCGGGGGGCGAAGAGGAAGAGCATGTTCTCGGCGCGGGTGCAGGCGACGTAGAAGAGGCGGCGCTCCTCCTCGACGTCCCCATCGTCGATCGCGCGGGTCAACGGGAGCAGGCCGTCGGCCACCCCGAGGAGGAAGACGATCGGGAACTCGAGCCCCTTCGACTGGTGGATGGTCGTCAGCCGGAGCATGTCCTCCTCGGGCTCGGCCTTCTTGTCCGAGGATTCCCCGTTGAGCAGGGCGACCTGCGCGACGAGGTCCCCGAGGTCCTCGAACTTCGCGGCGAAGCCCAGGAGGCCCGTGAGGTCCTGCTCGCGGTCGCGCCAGTCGGGGAAGAGGGTCTTCAGGTGGGTCCCATACCAACCCTCGATGCAGACGCGCGTGGTCTCGGCGGGGGTGCGCGCCACCTTGACGGAGTTCGCCTCGGCCGCCGCGGTGAAGAGGTCCGCCGCCGGGTTGGTCGGCGCCGGCTTGGCTTGGGCGGCCTCGAGGCCCTCCAGCATGTCCTCGAGGGTGATCGTGAGGTCGTTGAAGTCGTCCTTGGCCGTCTCGGGCACCTTGCGCAGCACGGCCGGGTCGCGGAGCGCGCGGACGAGGCCGCGGCCTTGGGCGGCCTCGATTTCCTGCGCGGCCTGGGTGATGCGGTTGGCGGCCACGGGGCCGACCTTGGGCAGGAGGCAAAGCAGGCGCGAGAGCGCGACCTGGTCGCGCGGGTTGTGCACGAAGCGCAGGTGGGCGAGCACGTCCTTGACGTGGATCAGGTCGAAGAACTTATGCCCGCTGGTGATGACGAAGGGGATGCCCAGGGCGTTCAGCTCCATCTGCAGCTCGAGCGACTGGTAGTGGGCGCGGTAGAGCACGTGGATGTCGCCGAGCGCGTGGCCTTCGTTGTGCAGCTGCAGGATCTTGCGGCCCACGAGCTTGGCCTGCTGGGACGTGTCGCCGACGGTGAAGACCGTGGGTTGCGGCCCGCCCGGGCGCACCGCGAGGAGTCGGCGGTCGAAGCCGTCGACCTTGGGGCGGTGGCGCAGGATCTCGTTGGCGAAGGCGAGGATCTCCGGCGTCGAGCGGTAGTTCGTGTCGATGTGGTGGAACTCCGTGCCGGGATGGCGCTGCGGGAACGCCATGATGTTCTCCCAGTCCGCGCCGCGCCAGGTGTAGATGCACTGCGCGTCGTCGCCCACCGCCATGATCTGGTGGCGGTCGCCCAGCAGGTCGATGATGCGGCTCTGCAGGCGGTTCGTGTCCTGGAACTCGTCGACCAGGATGTGCTGGAAACGCTGGCGGTAGTGCGCGAGGGCGACCGGGTCGGTCTCCAGCACCTTGAGCCAGAGCACGAGCAGGTCGTCGAAGTCGCAGAGGTTGCCCTCCGCCTTCCGGGCTTCGTAGCGGGCGCAGAAGCCCAGCAGCTTTTCCGGGCCGCCCTTCATCCAGTCCAGCCGCTCGGCCAGCACCTCGTCGAGCGGCCGCAGCGTGTTGCGGGCGTGCGAGTAGGCGTCGAGGATGACCGCGGCCTTCGGGTTCGTCTTGTCCTTGATGAAGGCGCCGTCCGTCTCCTTGACCACTTCGGAGAAGAGCTGTTCCGATTCCTTCTGGTCGAGGATGGTGAAGTCGGGCTGCCGGCCCGCGGCGCCCGCGTTGCGGCGGAGGATGCGCTGCCCGATCGAGTGGAAGGTGCCGCCCCAGAATTGGCCGCGCGGCACGGCGGTGAGGTCCTCCACGCGCTCCAACATTTCCTTGGCCGACTTGTTCGTGAAGGTCAGCAGCAGGATGTCCCACGGGCGGGCGCCCTGGTGCAGGAGCCAGGCGACGCGGTAGGTGAGGGTGCGGGTCTTGCCGGAGCCCGCGCCGGCGAGCACCAGGGCCGGACCCGGGCGCGAGGTCACGGCGGCGAACTGCTCGGCGTTGAGTTCGCCGCGGAAATCGATCGGGGGCAGGCCTTCCACGGGCTCAGCGGGCCGGGCGCTGGCGACGCTCCATCAGGCTGAACTTCACCGCCTGCTCATCGGCGCGGTACGAGGAGCGGACCAACGGGCCGGACTCGACGTGCTTCACGCCGGCGGCGAGGGCGAAGGCCTTCCACTCGGCGAACTCGTCGGGGTGGACCCAGCGGTCGATGGGGGCATGTTCCTTGCTGGGCGAGAGGTACTGGCCGATCGTCAGGATGTCGACGTCGGCGGCGGCGATGTCGCGGAGCAGCGCGGCGACCTCGTCCTTCTGCTCGCCGATGCCCAGCATGATGCCGGTCTTGGTCACGAAGTCGCGGGACTTGGCGTGCTTGAGCACCCAGAAGGAACGGTCGTAGCGGGCCGTCTTGCGGACGGGCCGCTGGAGGCGCTCCACCGTCTCGAGGTTGTGGTTCAGGATGTCCGGGCGGGCGTCGAGCAGGGTGTCCAGGTGGACCTGTTCCCCGCGGAAGTCGGCGGGCAGGACCTCGATGGTCGTCCCTGGGTTGCGGTTCCGGGTGGCTCGGATCGTCGCGGCCCAGACCGAGGCGCCGCCGTCCTTGAGGTCGTCGCGGGCCACCGAGGTGATCACGACGTGCTTCAGGTTCATCTGGGCGATCGATTCGGCCACGCGGGCCGGTTCGCCGAGGTCGAGTTCGCTGGGGCGGCCGGAAAGCACCGCGCAGAAGGTGCAGGAGCGGGTGCAGACGTTCCCCAGGATCATGACCGTGGCCGAGCGACGGGACCAGCATTCCCCCATGTTGGGGCACTGGGCCGACTGGCAGACGGTGTGCAGCTTATGCTGGTCGACGTTCTGCTTGGTCGCGAGGAACTCGGGTCCGGCGGGAAGCTTGGCGCGGAGCCAGTCGGGTTTGCGGGCGGACTCGATCATCGGTAGCCGCCCAAGATTGCCCTCTCCGGCGGTTTTTCAACCTACAAACGGAGAAGGGGCGCCTTCCTCGCGGAAGACGCCCCTTGGGCTATGTTGACATCTCCCGTCCTGACGTGAATCAGGTCGAGAAAGGGAGGTGGGCGGTCCGAGGACCGCCCACCGGTGGGCTTAGAAGACCGCCTTCAGCGAGAAGCCGAAGAACAGCTGGTCGTCGTCGGCGCCCAGGCTGATCGAGCCGGTGTTGGACTCCACGCGACCGGCCCCGGACATGTTGTAAGAGATGTACGGGGTGAGCGTGGCGGTCTTGGACAGCGCGATCGGGAGCGAGGCGCTCAGGAGCACGTGGGTCCAGACGCTCTCGGTGCCGATGTTCTGGCCGCTGCCCGGGACGTCGAACGCCGTGTAGTAGCCACCCAGGCTGTAACCGGCCGCGGCCTTCAGGACGAGGGAGGTCGAGTCGTTCAGGGTGAAGGACTTGTCCGCGGCGAGCTCGGCGTAGCCGGCGTTGATGTAGAGGTCGTAGGCGTAGGTCGCCGTGACGTTCACCGGGCCGACGGTCTTGGCCGCGCTCAGGTAGAGCTCGTGGGCGAAGGTCTGGCCGGTGCCGCCGCCGAGGTAGCCGTTGAAGAAGAAGAAGTACGTGTAGCCGGCGGTCAGCGTGGCGAAGCCCGCGTCATAGGCGACGGAGGCGCCGAGGTCCAACTCCTGGTAGAGCGAGTTGCGATCGTTGCTCGAGGTGTAGTAGGCCAGGGCGCTGACCGTGGTCTTGTCGGACAGCTTCTTGGAAGCGCCGAGGTTGTACCAGGCGTTCTGGTTGGAGAACCAGAGGCCGCGGTAGTAGTACTCGCTGTCGTACCCGGCCGTCAGGTCGTAGGAGACCGGAGAGGCGGCGGGTGCGGCGGCGGTCTGGGCAAGACCGGTCGCGGCGAGGAGGGTGGTGAGGGTGAGTGCGGTGATGTGCTTCATGGCGACTCCCCTTATGCTGACCGCGTGCCAAAGTCGCCGGGACGTCCCGAACCCGTGCCAAACCGGTGAATTAGGCTTTTTTTGGTCAACCCTTCCGCCGCCTGTTGCTTTTTGGGCTCGGCGGCGTGCTGGAATCTACGCTGACGCCGTAATGGCGGAGGTGTTCCTCGGCCGATCGCCGCCAACTGAAGTCCTGCCGCAGGGCTTCCTGCCGCAAGGCGGCGAATTTCTTGGGCTGCGCGTAGAGTTCCAGCGCGCGGCGGAGGCCCCATTCCACGCCGGCGGCGTCGGCGTGGGTGAAGACCACGCCCGTCCCCTGCTGCTCGCCGTCCCAAGGCGCCACGGTGTCGGCCAGCCCGCCGGTCGCGCGGACGATCGGCAACGTCGCGTAGGCCATCGAGTACATCTGGTTCAGGCCGCAGGGCTCGAACCGGCTCGGCATGAGGAAGAAATCCGCGCCCGCCTCGATGCGGTGCGACAAGCCGTTGTCGTAACCGATGCGCACGGCGCAGGCCGCGGGGAATTCGGTGGCGAGCCGGCGGTAGCCTTGTTCGAGCGCCGCGTCGCCGCTGCCCAGCAGCACGAAACGCAGCGAGCCTTCGCGCAGCAGGCGCGGCAGGACCGCCAAGGCCAGGTCGAGGCCCTTCTGGTCCCAAAGGCGCGAGACGACGCCGACGAGCGGCCGGTCCGGCTCCGTCGGCAGGTTCAGCTCGCGCAGCAAGGCCGCCTTGCAGGCCGCCTTGCCCGAAAGGTCGGCGGCGGAGAAGGGCTGGGCGAGGTGCGGATCCCGGGCCGGGTCCCACTCGTCGCGGTCGACGCCGTTGAGGATGCCGTGCAGCGCGCCGGCGCGCCGGCGGACGACGTCGTCGAGCCCGTGCCCGAACGCGGGCGTCAGGATCTCCTGCGCATAGGTCGGGCTCACGGTGAGCACCTTGCCGGCGTGCAGGATGCCGCCCTTCAGGTAGTTCACGCCGCCGAGGCATTCCAGTTCGTCGGGCCGGAAAAGGTGCGTCGGCAGGCCCGCGAAATCCATCGTCCGCCGCGGGTGCAGGCCCTGATGCTGCAGGTTATGGACGGTCAGCACGGAGCGGGCGCGGCCCAGCGGGCCCTCGCGGAGCGTCGTGTTGAGCAGCGCGGGGATCAGGCCCGTCGTCCAGTCGTGGCCGTGGATGACGTCGGGAATCCAGCCGGTCGCGACGCAGGCGTCGAGCCCCGCCCGCGCGAAGAAATGGGCGCGCTCGCCGGCGTCCTCGCGCGCCGGGTAGATCTCGCGGGCCCCGTAGTAGTCGTCGTGCTCGATGAACCAGGCCTCCACCCCGGGAGCCACCGGCTGGGTGCGGACGCGGCAGGCGGCCTTGCGGGGGTCGCCGCCCACGCCGACCTGCAGCGCGGGGAGGAGCGTGCCCATGCGCTCCGCGCCGGGCACCGAGCCGTACAGCGGGGTGACCACGCGGACTTCATGCCCCAGCGCCCCCATGGCCTTGGCGAGCGCCGCGACGGCGTCGCCGAGCCCGCCGGCCTTGGACCAGGGTGCGAGTTCCGGGGAGAGGTGCAGGATCTTCATGCGGAGGGGGTGGGGCGGCCGAGCCGGTTGAGGAGCGGCAGGAGCGCGAGGAGCGCGAGGAGCGCCAGGACCATCGCCACGTTGCCGGCGAGGTCATGGACCGTGCCGAGGCTGGAGAAGCCCGGTTGCCCCGGGGCCAAGCCCTGCAGGTCGAGCTCGAGCGACTTCGAGCCATGCCGCAGCGCGTGGAAGGCCAGGTAGGTGTTGCGGCCGATGTTCAGCAGGAGCGCGGCGCCGGCCGCGAGCGCGAGCAGGGCGGCGCCCCGCACGAGCCGCCCGAGCGGGCCGCCCTCCAGGAAGAGCGCGCCCAGGAAGGCGCCGGCGAAGACGCAGGCGGAGAGCGAACGGATCCCGGAGCAGGCGTCGGCCACGCCGACGGCGTCCCCGTTGGCGAAGACGATCGTGTTGCCGCTGACGCGGATGGCCTGGTCGGAGGCGCGGAGGAAGCCCGAGACGATCTCCGTCACGTTCGCGAGCAGCGCCAGCTTGATGCGGTTGTCGACCAGGTAGAGGAAGGGGCCGGAGATCAGCCACACCGTGGCCGGGAACACGACGAGCCCGGTCAGGCGCCAGCGGGCCTCCGCGGAGGGTTCGGCGTCGGCGGGTCCGCGCGCCGAGAGGAAGGCCGTCGCCAGCGCCAAGGTCGTGAGCCCGCCCGCCATGAGCATCGTCGCGGCGGCGCCCGTGCCGTACATGATCCGGGCGGCGGCGCCGCCGGCGAAGCCCAGCAGGGCGCCGAAGGCCGCGAGTCCGGCCAGGCGCACGACCCACGGGTGGCTGGGCGCCGAGACGAAGCCCCGCTCGCCGGTCAGCAGGGCGCGGATGTCCGCCCAGCGGTCCCAGAGCACGTAGGCGGCGAAGACCGGCACGAGGTAGCCGAAGGTGTAGTCGTCCTTGGTGCTCCAGGTCGCCCATTGGTCCCACGTGGTGAGGGCCGCGAGCGCCGCCAGCAAGGCGCCGAGCCCGACCGTCGTGCGGTCAAGCGGGAGGGCGGGGCGCGGGGCCGCGTCGGTCATCCTCAGAACTTCGGGACGGCCGCCAGCAGGCGGCGCGTGTAGGCCTCGCGGGGCGCGCCGAGGATCTCGGTGGGCGTGCCTTGCTCGACGACGCGACCCTGGGACATCACCAGGATGTGGTCGCTCACGTGCTCGATGACGGCGAGGTCGTGGCCGATGAAGAGGTAGGTCAGCCCGAGCTTGGCCTGCAGGTCCTGCAGCAGGTTCACCACCTCGGCCTGCACGGAGACGTCGAGCGCGGAGACCGGCTCGTCGCAGATGATGAGCTCGGGCTGGACGGCGAGGGCGCGGGCGATGCCGATGCGCTGGCGCTGGCCGCCCGAGAACTCATGGGGATAGCGGCGGAGGAAGTCCGGCGAGAGCTGCACGCTGGTGAGCAGCTCGGCGCAGCGCGCCTCGCGGTCGGCCTTGCTGAGCCCGGGGAAGTGGATCTCAAGCGGCTCGGAGAGGATCCCGAGGATGTCCGCCCGCGGGTTGAGCGAGTTGTAGGGGTCCTGGAAGATCATCTGGATCTTCTTGCGCCAGGGCTTGAAGGCCGCGTTGGACAGGGCCCCGATGTCCTGGCCGTCGTAAAGGAGCTGGCCGGAAGTCAGGGGCGCGAGCTTGATGATGGCCTTGCCCGTGGTGCTCTTGCCCGAGCCGGATTCGCCGACGACGCCGACGGTCTTCCCCCGGGGGACGGTGAAGGAGATGCCGTCGACGGCCTTCTTCGGCGGTCCCTTGCGGAAGAGCCAGGTCGTGCGACCGGGGTAGTGCACGCAGAGGTCCTTGACCTCGAGGAGGGGTTGGGCGGGGGCGTTCACGAGACCTTGAGTTCGTCCTTGAGGGTGGTGAGGCGGTGGCGGCGTTGGCCGAGCCGCGGGATGCAGGCGATGAGCCCCTTGGTGTATTCGTGCGCGGGCGAACCCATCACTTGGGCGGTCGGACCCTGCTCGACGATGCGGCCCTTGCGCATGACCTGCACGTGGTCGGCGAAGTTGGCGACGATGCCGAAGTTGTGCGTGATCAGCAGGATGCTCATGCCGCGCTCGCGCCGCAGGCGGGCGAGCAGGTCCATGATCTCCTTCTGGATGGTGACGTCCAGGGCCGTGGTCGGCTCGTCGGCCACGAGGATCTTGGGGTCGCAGGCCAGCGCCATCGCGATCATCGCGCGCTGCTGCATGCCGCCGGAAAGTTCGTGCGGGTAGCTGTCGGCCACTCGCGCCGGGTCGTCGATGTGGACGTCACGCAGCGCGGCCAGCACCGCGGCCCGGACGTCGGCGACGTCGGGGCGGTGGAGCGCGATCGCCTCGCCGATCTGGAAGCCGATCGTGTAGACCGGGTTGAGGGACGTGCCGGGCTCCTGGAAGATGTAGGCGATGTCCTTGCCGCGCACCTTGGACAGTTCGGCTTCGGTCAGCCCGGTCAGCGCGCGTCCCGCGAGTTCGATGGTGCCGACGACCTCGCAGGCCGGAGCCGGGGGCAGGAGGCGGGTCAGGGCCAGGGCGGAGACGGATTTGCCGGAGCCGGATTCGCCGACGACCGCCAGCACCTGGCCGGCGGCCAGGTCGAAGCTCACGTCGGTCGAGGCGACCGTGATGCGGTCACCGGTGCGGAAGGTGACGCCGAGGTCCCGGACTTTCAGAAGCGGCGCGACGGACATGGGGCGAGGTTAGGCGGGGGAGGGGGCGAGGGGAAGGCAGAACGACGCTCAATTCACCCGGAAGGCGTCCTCGATGGCCGACCGGGGCGGTCCCTTGGTTTCGCCGGCGCGGAAAGCCTTCAGGTCCCGCTCGCGTTGGGCGGGGTCGAGCCAGAAAAGCCCATAGGTCAAGGGTTCGTCGGCGGAGCGCACGTCGAAGCCCGCCGGGAACTTGACCCAGCCCCAGTGGCCCACGCGGTAGCCCGGCAGGCGCCAGCCCGGGATGAAGTCGGCCTCCTCGTGCATGATCCGTTGGACGCGGAAGGAGAGCCGGATCATCTCGTCGTCCTTCGTCGCGACGCGGAAGGCGTCGATCAATCCGGACAGCTCGGGGTTGTCGATGCCGGTGATGTTGTTGGTCTGGCGCTTCGGCACGCGGCGGCCATCGGGCAGCTTCTCCATCGCGTTGTCGGAGTGGTGCGACTCCCAGAAGGCGGGGATGCGGCTCGAGACGCTCCAGGCCCAGAAGCAGATCTCATGGTTCTTCTCCATGACCTTGCGGTACATCGTCGTGTGCTCGAGCGTCTCGGGCACGTACTCGACCCCGCAACGGCGGGCCGATTCGATCAGCGTGGCCAGCATCTTGCGGCGGTCGCTGGTGTCGAAGGTCAGCCGGAACGAGAGGCGCCGGCCTTGGGCGTCCATGAGGATCCCGTCGTCGCCGACGCGGGTGTAGCCGGCCCGGGCGAAGGCGGCGCGCGCGAGTTCCGGCGAGTAGCGGCGGGCCCGGATCGACGGGTCCGTGTAGACCCCGAGGCCTTCGCTGAACTGGTTCAGGCGCTCGTAATCCCCGCGGTAGAAGCCGTCGATCACCCGCTGGAAATCGGTCGCATGCTGCAGGCCCACGCGCACGTCGCGGTTGTCCAGGCCGGGTTTCTGCGTGTTGATGTACAGTCCGTAGGGCGGCCGCGGGATGTCGTTGTAGAACTGCGTCTTCGTCAGGAAGCCGCGCGCATAGGCGGGCCGGTCGTTCGCGCCATACCAGTAGCGGGGCTGCCCCATCAGCATCATGTCCAGTTCCCCCGCCATCAGCGATTCGTAGGCGTTGTCGGGTTCGCGGATCACCAGGAACTGGATCGTGTCCGGGTTGAAGCGGTGGCGGAAGAACCGACGGCGGTCGCCCCACCAGTCCGGCACCCGCTCCAGGGTCACGGATTGGTTGCGCACGAAGCCCCCCGGCTTGATCGCGTAGGCCCCGGTGGTCGGCTGGAAGCGGTCGTTGTAGCGCTTGAGGTAGTCCGGTCCGAACTCCCGGAAGAACTCGCGCGGCACCGGTCGCAGGTCGCCGAGCAGCTCCAGTTGGTGGGGGCGGAGGCGCGGGGCGTGGACCGCGATGGTGTGGTCGTCGTACTTGGTGATGCCACCGAACTCCTTCGAGTAGTAGTCGGCGTACCAGTCGGCGTCCGCCCACGGCGAGCGGTAGAAGTAGAACGCGTACAGGTAGTCGTCGGCCGTCACCGGCTGCCCGTCGGTGAAGGTCGCCCGGGGGTCGAGGCGGAAATAGGCCGTCAGGCCGTCGGCCGACAGGGCCCAGGATGTGGCGAGCGCCGGGATCGGCTCGTCCGTGTTCGGGTGCGACGCCAGCAGGCCGAAATCGTTGTCGTCGTAGAGGTAGCCGCGGAACCCGTTGTTCGCGTTGGCGCCGACGCGGCGGAGGGTCGGCGGGCTGGTGATGACGGCCTGGCGCAACGCGCCGCCGCGGAGCGCCCGCGGGTCGGCGAACTCCTTCTGCTCGGAACCGTCCCGCCAGACGAGGTCCTTCGGCAGATCCTCGGGCCGGGCGAAGCGGAAGAACTTCGGTTGGTCGGCGTAGAACTTCCAGGCGTTCGGGTCACGGTAGACCTCGGCGGCGTCGAGGCCGGCCAGCGCGAGGAGGAGCAGCAGGAAGGGGCGCATCAGCGGGAGCGTTTGAGGTCGAAGGCGTCCTGGAGGCCCTCGCCGACGTAGTTGATGAGGATCATGGCGCCCACGATGCAGCCGACGGAGGGCAGGAGCAGCCACCAGGCCTGCCAGTTCTCCTTCGCCTGATGCAGGAGGTCGCCCCAGGAGGGTTCGGTGGGCGGCAGGCCGAAGCCGAGGTAGTCGAGCGCGGACATCGAGAAGATCAGCCCGTGCAGCGTGAAGGGCAGGGTGGTGAGGATCACCGTGGTGCAGTTCGGGAGCACGTGCTTCCAGAGGATCCGCAGGTGGCCCGCGCCGAGCGTGCGCGAGACCAGCACGTAGTCCCGCGCCGAGACCTGGTAGGCGGTGGCGCGGAGCTGCTGGGCGATACCGATCCAGGAGAACGCGACGAGGATGAGGACGAGCATCGCGAGCGACGGCTCCAGCAGGCTGGACAGCAGGATGATGGCGTAGAGGAAGGGGATGTTCGACCACACCTCCATGAGGCGCTGGCACACGAGGTCGAACCAGCCGCCGAAGTAGCCCATGGCGGCGCCGAGCAGGAGGCCGACGAGGTAGGCCACCGGGACGAAGATCAGGGCGGCCTTCAGCAGCACCTGGAAGCCGCCGAAGAGGCGGGCCAGGACGTCGTGGCCGGATTCATCGGTGCCGAGCCAGTGGCCGTCGAGGCCGGGCGGGCAGGGCGACGGCAGGAGCGTCCGCAGTTCGCCGGCGGGGGTCCAGTCGACCTTGAGGCCGGCGGGCAGCGCCTGGACGACGGCGCCGTCGACGAACTTGGCGCGCGCGACCGAGACCCCGTCGGCGATGACCCGGGCGTCGCCGTGCGGACGACCGTCGACGATGGACCAGGTGCGGGCCCGGGTCCCGTCCGCCTGCAGGGTGAAGATGCGGCCTTCGGCGATCACGCCGCGCGGGTCGCACCAGCGCCCTTGGGCGTCGCGCGTCACCGCCGGCATCACCTCGCAGACTTCGTCGGCCGCGAACGGCACCGGCGGGAGCAGCGCCCAGCCCCGGCCTTCGGCTTCGAGGCGACGCGCCAGCAGGCGGAAGTTGGGCTCCGCCGGGCCCCCGACCCCGAGTTCGGCCCCGGAGAGGTGGCGGACGAACAAGGGGAAACGCCAGACGCCGTCGACCTTCAGCAGGAGCGGGCGGTTGCCGACCAGCAGGGGGCCGAGCAGCGCGAGGACGGCCAGGGTCGCGAGCGCGACGAAGGACCACCAGGCCGCGCGGTGGGCGCGGAAACGGGCGAGGCGCCCGCGGGTGATGGGGTCGAGCCAGCTCATGCTTTCTTGTCGAAGCGGATGCGCGGATCGACGGCCGCGACGCAGAGGTCGGAGACGATGTTGCCCAGCAGCATCGCGAGGCTGGAGAGGGTGAGCAGGCCGAGGAAGACCGGGAAGTTGCGGTGCAGCAGGGCGTCGTAGCCCAGCAGGCCCATGCCGGGCAGGTTGAAGGTGACCTCGATGAGGAAGGAGCCCGTCAGGAAGAAGCCGAGGTTATGCCCGAAGGTCGCCGCGATCGGGATCAGGGAGTTGCGCAGCGCGTGCACGAAGACGATGCGGCGGTGGCTCACGCCCTTCGCGCGGGCCGTGCGGATGTAGTCCGAGCCCAGGCTCTCGAGCAGGCCGTTGCGGGTGAAGAGGGTGAGGGCCGTGAAGGCGCCGACCGTCATGCAGCCCAGCGGGAGCAGCGTGTGGTGGAAGCGCGCGCCCCAGGACAGCCCGTCCCAGGCGAAGCCCTTGGTCGGGAACCAGTGCAGTTCGTAGCCGAGGTACTTCAGCAGCACGACCGCCAGCACGTAGCTCGGGATCGAATAGAGGATGAAGAGCGTGAGCGTCGAGCCGCGGTCGAAGGCGCCGTCGCGCTTGAGCGCCTTGGCCACGCCGAGCGGGATCGAGACCGCGTAGGCGAGCAGGAGCGACCAGCCCCCGAACCAGATCGACAGCGGGAGGCGGGATTTGATCTCCGCCCAGACGGGCTTGTTGCTCTCGGTCGATTCGCCGAGGTCGAGCTGGAGCAGGCCCGAGAAGGACGGGCGGTAGAGCACGAAGCGCGGAGCCTTGTCGGGGTCGTCGCGCAGCGGGGCGGCTTCGGCGCGCCAGTCCGCGACGGCTTGGCCGGCCTCATCGGTGACCGTGAACCGGTCCCCTTGGCGGGCGACCTTCAGCTTGCGGGTCGCGGGCGCTTTCTCCGCCGCGGCCTGGCCGGCCTCGACCTCGACGGTCGCGGCGCCTTGGGCGTCGAGGCGGCCGGTCTGCCAGGCGCCGGGACCGGGCCAGGCGCCGAGCCAGATGGCGTAGGCTTCCACCAGCGGCTTATCGAAGCCGTAGCGGCGGCGCAGGTTGTCCAGTTCTTCGGGGGAGGCCGGTCCGGTCGGCCGGGCCTGCCCGGCGCCGCGCTTCTGGTCGGCCTGCTGGCGCGCGGCCATGGCCTGCTCGATCGGGCCGCCGGGGACGAAACGGGTGAAGCAGAACGCGACGAAGGTGATCCCGACGAACGTCAGCGGAATCAGCAGCAACCGTCTGAGGACGTAGTCGCGCATGCGGGGCTCCCTAGGGCATGCGGGCGACGGAGGGGGTCAACCCCAAAGGACTCGGCTTGCACCGGTCGGGCGGCGGACCATGCTCCGTTTTTGTGCAGATATTCGCTCTTATCCTGCTGGGGGCCCTGATGGCTTTGCTCGCGGCCGTCGCGCTGGTCGTCACGGCGGCGCTCTTCCTCTTCGTCTTCGCCTATCAGCTCCTGGTGAAGCACCGCTCCATGGGCGTCGGCTATTGCGCCGTGCAGTCGGCCTGCCTCATCTTCAGCAAGCTCTTCTATCGCATCCGGGCCCAGGGATTGGAGCACCTGCCGGCCACCGGCGGCGCGCTGATCGTCTGCAACCATGTCTCCTACATGGACGCCGTCATCGTCGGCATCCTGTTCCGCCGGCCGGTACGCTTCCTCTCCTGGGAAGGTTTCGAGCGCGTGCCGGTGATGCGCATGATCACGCGCATGATGGGGACCGTGCCGGTCTCCGAGGAGAAGGCCAAGGACGCGATCCAGCGGGCGGCCGACGCCTTGGGGCGCGGCGAGGTCGTCTGCATCTTCCCCGAGGGCAGCCTCACCCGCACGGGCGGCGTGCTGCCGCTGCGTCGGGGCTACGAGCTCATCGCGCGCCGGGCCGGCGTGCCGATCGTCCCGATGGTCATCGATGGGCTGTGGGGTTCGATCTTCAGCCACAGCGGCGGCAAGTTCTTCTGGAAGCTTCCGCGCCACTTCCCGCGTCCGCTGCATGTGGTCGTCGGGGCGCCGTTCCCGGCCGCCGAGCACGCCTCCACCCGCCTGCGCCTGCTCGAACTCGCCGGCCAGGCCTTCGCCCAGCACGAATCGCTGGACCGCCACCTCGGTCGCGAGGTCGTGCATGGGTTGGTCCGCAAGGCCGGTCGCGTCGCCCTCGTCGACCGCACCGTCGGTCGCCGTGAGTTCTCCGGCGCCACGTTGCTCGCCTTGGGGTGGGTCATGGCCCGTCGGCTCCGTCGCCTCACGGCCGCCCGCCGGGTGGGCATCATCCTCCCTCCGGGCATCGGCGCCACGGTCGCGAACCTCGCCTGTCTCTTCGCGGGCAAGGTGCCGGTGAACCTCAACTACACGCTCGGCCGCGAGCAGGGGGCTTCGTGCCTGCGCCGCGCGGAGGTCGACCTCATCATCACCGCCGAAGCGTTCCGGACCAAGCTCCTGGAGAAGTTCCCCGACTTCCCGTGGGGCGACCGTCGCCTCGACATCGCCGAGGAACTCAAGGGACTCCGGAAGACGGATGTGCTGCCGACCTTCCTCGCCGCGCGATTGCTGCCGGCCTGGGCCCTCGCCGCGCTCCTGGGGTTGCCGCGCCGGGGCGGGGACGAGGAGGCCGCCTTGCTCTTCACGAGCGGTAGTTCCGGCGAACCCAAGGGGGTCCAGCTTTCCCACCGCAACCTCCTCGCTAACCTGCGCCAGATCGAGGACGCCGATATCCTGCCCGAGCAGGCGGTGCTGCTGTCGAGCCTGCCGGTCTTCCACAGTTTCGGCTTCACCGTCGGGCTCTGGTACCCGCTCACCCGGCCGATCGGCCTGGTGACCTTGCCTTCGCCCTTGGACACCGCCGGCGCCGTGAAGGCCGTGCGCGAGGAGCAAGTGACCGTCCTCGTCGGCACGCCCACCTTCCTGCGTCCTTACCTGCGCCGCGCGACGGCCGAGGATTTCGCCTCGCTCCAGTTCGCGGTGGTCGGGGCCGAGAAGTGCCCCGAGGACCTGGCCGTCGGTTTCCGCGAACAGCTGGGCGTCACCCTGCTCGAAGGCTATGGGATCACCGAGACCAGCCCGGTCTTGTCGGTCAACGTCCCCGACCGGGTCGACCCGGAGGCTCCGGGCGGCGTCTGGCCGGGTGGCCTGCGCGGTTCCGTCGGCCGGCCGGTCCGCGGTATCGCCGTGCGCTTCAAGGATCCCGAGACCGGCGCCGAACTGCCGGCCGGGGAGGTCGGCCTGCTCGAGGTCCGTGGGCCGAATGTCTTCCTTGGTTACCTGGGCGACCCCGCGCGCACCGCGGAGGCGAAGGGCGATGGCTGGTACCGTACCGGCGACCTCGCCCGCATGGACGCCGATGGCTTCCTGCATTTGGCCGGTCGGCTTTCCCGTTTCTCCAAGATCGGCGGAGAGATGGTCCCGCATGGCACCGTGGAGGAAGCCTTGCTCAAGGTGCTCGACCTCGTCGGCTCCGCCGAACTCAAGTTGGCCGTCAGCAGCACCGCCGACCCCACCAAGGGTGAGCAGCTCGTCGTCCTGCACGTGGACGACCTCGACGTCGAGGCGACGCGGACCGCCTTGGCCGCCGCCGGCCTCGCCAATCTATGGATTCCAAAGGTGTTCAAGAAGGTCCCCGGCATCCCGATTTTGGGCACGGGTAAGCTGGATTTGAACAGGTTGCGACAGATGGCACAGGGCTGAAGCGGTTTTGGCTCGCTTGTGGCTTAGGGTAGATTGTCCTAAACGACGATCATGCCGAAAAAGAAGAAGCCTGCTCCGAAGAAGCCCGTCGCCAAGCGCCCCGCGGCGCTCCGGTCCAAGCCGACCGCGAAGCCGACCGCCAAGCCGTCCGCGAAGGCCCGTCCGGTGAAGAAGACCGTCCGCGCCGCGCGCCCCGCGGCCGCCGTCGCCCCCGATCGCGTCGCCGCGTTCCGCGAGGCCATCCTCCGTCACCTCAAGAGCACCTTCGCCCGCGACCCGGTCACCGCCACCCGCAACGATTGGTGGTCGGCGACCTGCATGGCGGTCCGCGATCAGATCCTCGAGCGCTACATCGACACCCAGACGGAGCATGCCGCCAAGAACGTGCGGCGCGTCTATTACCTCTCCCTGGAGTACCTGATGGGGCGCGTCCTCAGCAACAACCTCGTCAACCTCGGACTCCGCGACGTCGTCTCCCATGCCCTGGCCGAGCTGGGGCAGGACCTCGAGACGATCGCCGACGAGGAGGCCGACATGGGGCTGGGTAACGGCGGCCTCGGCCGCCTGGCCGCCTGTTTCCTCGATTCGCTCGCGACGATGGACATCCCGGCCGTCGGCTACGGGATCCATTACGAGTTCGGCCTCTTCCGCCAGACCTTCGCCCACGGCCGCCAGGTCGAGGTGGCGGACAATTGGTTGGCCAAGAACAACCCCTGGTTGATCCGCCGCCCGAACTACCGCGTGACCGTCCCCCTCTATGGTCGCGTCGAACATATCACCGACGACCGGGGCAACCATTCCGCGGCGCTCCGCGACACCAAGGACCTGCTCGGCGTGCCCTGGGATATCCCGATCGCCGGCTTCGCCGCCAGCAGCGTCAACTTCCTGCGCCTCTGGGAATCCAAGGCCGCGAGCGAGTTCGACTTCCGCGCCTTCGACCGCGGCAGCTACGTCGACGCCGTGCGCGAGCGCAACGCCAGCGAGACCGTCTCCAAGGTCCTCTACCCGAACGACAGCACCGAGAGCGGCAAGGAGCTGCGCCTCGTCCAGCAGATCTTCTTCGTCTCCTGCTCCCTGCAGGACATCCTGCGCCGCCACCTCCGCCTGAACCGCGGGCTCGACAGCCTGCCGGCCAAGGTCGCCATCCAGCTCAACGACACGCACCCCGCCATCGCCGTGGCCGAGCTCATGCGCCTGCTGGTCGACGTCGAGCGGATCACCTGGGACGACGCCTGGGGCATCTGCACCCGCGTCTTCAGCTACACCAACCACACGCTCCTGCCCGAGGCCCTCGAGACCTGGTCCGTGCCGCTCTTCGAGAAGGTGCTGCCGCGCCACCTCGAGATCGTCTACGAGATCAACCGCCGCCACCTCGAGGAGGTCGAGCGCCGCTGGCCCGGCGACGACGCCCGCAAGACCGAGCTGTCGATCATCCAGGAGGGCAGCCCCAAGCGCGTCCGCATGGCCCACCTCGCCGTCGTCGGCTCCCACCACGTCAATGGCGTGGCCGAGCTCCACACGCGCCTCCTCCGCGCCCACCTCTTCCCGGGCTTCAACGAGCTCTGGGACGGCAAGTTCGTCAACGTCACCAACGGTGTGACGCCCCGCCGCTGGGTCCGCGGCTGCAACCTCGACCTGGCCCGCCTCTGCGACGAGGTCGCCGGCCCCGGCTGGGAGACCGACCTCACCCGCCTGCGCGCCCTCGACGAGCTGGCGGACCGCCCGGCCTTCCAGGACCGCTTCATGGCCGTCAAGCGCGACAACAAGGTGCGCTTGGCCGCCCGGATCAAGGAACTCGTCGGCGTGGAGGTCTCGCCCGATGCGCTCTTCGACGTCCAGATCAAGCGCCTGCATGAGTACAAGCGCCAGCACCTGAACCTGCTGCACATCCTGCACCTCTACCGCCGGATCCTGAACGAGCCGGAGACCCGCTTCACGCCGCGCGTCTGCATCTTCGGGGCCAAGGCCGCCCCGGGCTACGCGCTGGCCAAGCATATCATCCACGCGATCAATCGCGTGGCCGCCGTCATCAACGCCGACCCGCGCGTGCGCGGCCTGCTGAAGGTCGTGTTCCTGCCCGACTACCGCGTCTCGCTGGCCGAGCGCATCATCCCCGCGGCGGACCTCTCCGAGCAGATCTCCACGGCCGGCAAGGAGGCCTCCGGCACGGGCAACATGAAGCTCGCGCTCAACGGCGCCGTCACCATCGGCACGCTCGACGGCGCCAACGTCGAAATCCACGAGGAGGTGGGTGACGAGAATATCTTCATCTTCGGCCTGGAGGTCGAGGACGTGGCCGACCTCTGGCGCCGCGGGTATTCCCCCCGCGCCGTGCTCGAGGCCGACCCCGAACTGGCGACCTTGATCGACTGGCTGCGCTCCGACACCTTCACGCCCGAGCAGCCCGGCCTGTTGTCCCCGGTGGCCGACTCCCTGGTCGAAGGCGGCGACCCCTACCTGTGCTTGGCCGACTTCCGCAGCTACGTGGCGGCCCAGGACAAGGCGGCCGAAGCCTTCCTCGACCGTCGCCGCTGGGCGGCCATGGCCATCCGCAACGTGGCCCGCTGCGCCAAGTTCTCGTCCGACCGTTCGATCGGGGACTACGCCCGCCTGATCTGGAAGACCCGCTCCCACCCGGTCCCCCGTTAAGTCAGGGTTGAGTTCGGCTCCGGCCCCCTCAATCTGAGGGGGCTTTGTTTTGGCGCACCTCCAGCCTCTCCCTGCTGACCGTCCTCCTGACGGCGTGGGCGCATGCCGCCGACGCTCCCCCCAAGCCGACCCTCCGGGGCTTCAAGGTCACGAGCGAGGGTGGGGTGGAAGGGAAGCAGTCCGTCGAGTATGGCCCGGACGGGCGACCGGTGGGCGGTGGTGCGATGCCGGCCACGACGCGGGTCGGCAATGGCGCTCCCTTGCCCGCGGGCGCCACGGTCGTCGGCCCCTCCGCCGGCACTACCGCGCCGAGTGCTCCCGCCCCCGCCGCCAGCCAGGGCCTGACCACGCCGGATGGTCGCAAGCTCCCCTTCAGCCTCGAGGGGACCGGTCGCAAGGAGGTCGACGGCAATGTGGACTTCAGCGCGGCCTTGAAGCGGATGACCAAGAGTTCCGGCCTCCTCGAGGAGCGCTATGACAAGGAGATGGCGCCGCTCAACCTCGACCCCCGCTACTCGCGCGAGAACCTCGTCACCTTCGATTCTTGGCGCGGCAAGTACGACACCTACGGACGCCGCAAGGCCGACCTCGACCTTGCCGATACCCTAGGGGCGGAGGTTCGCCCCAAGGACACCATCGAGGTGAAGTCCGTGGAGATGCCGAGCAGCCCGTGGTCGCGGCGCACGGCCGACGTCCAAGGGCTCGATGGCCGGCTCACGACGGAGAAGGTCAGCCGCTACGACGTGAAGCCCATCGCCTTCCCGAGCCCGGTGTCGAAATCCATCGACCAGCTCTCGATGCAGGACATCAACCGCTACCAATTCCGCCGAAATCGCTCGGACGAGCCGGGTCTCGATCGGGTCCGCCCGGGCTCCGACAAGGTGGATAAGACGGGTTCTGGCGGAAAGTAAGGCGTTTTTCGCCTCGCCCGAGGGGGGCGGGGGGTGCTATCACTCCTTTTTCCCCACGCATGAGCGAAGCTCCCGCCAGACCGGCCGGCAACGGCATCAGCGACCTTGAGGTCAAGGATGGCCAGATCATCTTCGATTCCGTCTGGTCCAGCCTCGAGCGGGAGTTCGGCCGGGCCAAGCTCTCGTTCCCCCGGGAAATCTTCTGGCTGAACGGCGCCCCGGGCGCCGGTAAGGGCACCAACACCCAGTTCATCCTCCAGTACCGCGACTACGGCGCCGAGCCCATCGTGGTCAGCGACCTCCTCTCCAGCCCCGAGGCCAAGAAGCGCATCGACGCCGGCATGCTCGTCGGCGACCGCGAGGTGGTCGAGATCCTCTTCCGCAAGCTCCTCGAGCCCCAGTACGACACCGGGGCCGTCGTCGACGGCTTCCCGCGCTCGATGGTCCAGGTGGAGTGCCTCAAGCACCTCTTCGCGCGGCTCAACGACCTCCGCCAGGAGTTCCGGCACACCGCGGACGGCGTCCGCTTCCCCAAGCCCCATTTCCACATCCTCGTCCTCTTCGTCGACGAGAACGAGTCGGTGCGCCGCCAGCTCAAGCGCGGCCAGGAGTGCCTCGAGCAGAACGAGCGCGCCAAGCGCGACGGCGCCCCGGAGGTCGAGGTGCGCAAGACCGACCTGAGCGCCGAGGCCGCCCGCAACCGCTACCGCGTCTTCAAGGAGCGCAC
>JACCEA010173819.1_pt1 | contig 32981 bp, 31 predicted proteins | sample 7449851 | NCBI WGS metagenome assembly JACCEA01 (sample SAMN15323453, study PRJNA562643) | freshwater metagenome | isolation source: river surface water | place: USA:Blue River Watershed | collected 2017-08-18 | reverse complement strand
GCTGCCCCAGCGATAGAGTTCAAAATGGAATGATTGGAGCTTGCCTGATGGCTGAACCCGAACTCGTCGCCGAGTGTATAGCGGCCATGCAACACGCCGTTAAAATCCCGGTTACGGTTAAACACCGTATCGGTATAGACGATATGGAAGACTACGAAGGCTTGGTAAAATTTGTAAGTACCATCGCCAAAACCGGTTGCAATACGTTTATCGTGCATGCACGCAAAGCTTGGCTAAAAGGACTAAGCCCGAAAGAAAATCGCGAAGTTCCGCCACTGCAATACGATAAGGTTTACCAACTGAAGCGGGATTTCCCGCACCTTGAAATCATTATCAACGGGGGCATCACCTCCTTGGAACAAAGCCAACAGCTGTTAAATCACGTTGATGGCGTCATGCTAGGTCGAGAAGCCTATGCCAATCCATACCTGCTAGCGGAGGTCGATCAGCAGATTTATGGCACATCGAACCCTGTTATCAGTCGCAACGAAGTCATGATGGGATTTCTCAACTATTGTGAGGAACAGCTGGCAAAAGGCACGCGCTTAAACCATCTGACCCGACATATTCTTGGCCTCTATCACGGCCTGCCGCGCGCACGGCAATTTCGTCGGATATTAAGTGAGCAAGCGCATAAACCAGGCGCTGGCATAGAGATTCTTCAACAAGCATTGAATGTCTTAAATGAGGTACCATTAGCGAGTACAGCCGACCAAGCTCAGTAAAAGCTAACTTGAACTAACGAATTTACCTTTTATAAAAAATGACTGTTTCATTCATAAAGTCATAAGGACTATAATTAATCCGACGGCAATTAAACGACGATCAACCACGTGAATATTTAGAGATAGGATTACCACTGTGACTAGCAAACTTGAACAACTGAAGCAATTTACCGATGTGGTCGCCGATACCGGTGATATCGAAGCCATCCGCCTGTACAAGCCGCTGGATGCCACCACTAACCCGTCCCTGGTTTATAAAGCTGCCCAAATGCCGCAATATCAGGATCTGCTGACCTCTGCAATTAGCAGCACTAAAGGTATAGTGAACAGCGCTGAACAATTGAGCGCAGCTTGCGATCATCTGGCAGTTGGAATTGGTCTGGAGATTTTGAAAATTGTTCCCGGACGCATTTCAACCGAAGTTGATGCACGCTTATCATTCGACACCAAGGCATCGATTGCCAAGGCACACCAACTGATCAGCCTTTATGAGAAAGGCGGCGTTGATAAATCCCGCGTCCTGATCAAACTCGCATCCACGTGGGAAGGTATTCGCGCGGCTGAAGTACTGGAAAAAGAAGGCATCAATTGCAATCTGACGTTGTTGTTTGGTTTCAATCAAGCCGCAGCCTGCGCTGATGCTGGCGTATTTCTGATTTCCCCTTTCGTTGGTCGTATCCTTGATTGGTACAAAGCTAACACTGATAAAAAAGAATACACCGCTGAAGAAGACCCAGGGGTGGTATCTGTACGTCACATTTACAACTACTACAAACAAAACGATTATAAAACGGTTGTGATGGGTGCGAGCTTCCGCAACATTGGTGAAATTGAAGCATTGGCAGGTTGTGACCGACTGACCATTAGCCCTCAGCTGCTGCAAGAACTTGATCAAGATAAAGGCGAATTAAAACGTGTGCTTTCCGCTTCAAATACAGGTGATGCAATTGCGAAACGTATTGAAACTGAAACCAGTTTCCGCTTTGGTTTGAATCAGGACGCCATGGCCACAGAGAAATTGGCCGAAGGTATTCGCGGCTTCGTAAAAGACCAAATAAATCTTGAGAACTTGTTAAAGTCACGAGCGTAAACATTTCTGTGCTTACCAAACTCTCACGTTTTATCGAGCGCCACCTGCAACCAGGTGGCGCGACGCCTACTCTGACTACGCATCAAAAGCAGCTGGCTGTTGCCGCTTTATTAGTTGAAGTGGCTATGGCAGACCATCAGTTTTCCGATCTGGAACTCAGTTCACTTAGCGCCTCATTGGGACATAAATACTTACTGAGCGACGAAGAGATTTCAGAGTTGATTTTGCTTGCGAAAAGTGAATCAAATCATGCAACATCTCTGCATCAATTCACACAAATAGTGAATCAGCACTGCAATACCGATGAAAAATTTAACCTGATTAAATCCATGTGGGAAATCGCGTACGCTGATGGGAATTTGGATAAATACGAAGATTATATAATTCGTAAGGTGGCAGATTTAGTCTATCTACCACATTCAGAATTTATTCGTGCCAAGAGTCAGGTAAAGGCGAGTCTAAGCGAAATAAAATAAAACTGGACGTATTGTGTTGTTCGCGTGACCTAGCAATTCTCCAACATATTAACCAGATTGCGAAACGTATCTGCATTACTGGCATTCAATCCCATCAAAATTTTGTGAGCCTCGATAACTTTCTCTTTTACTTCTTGTTCGTCACAATTAATACAATTAAGTGGGTGGTTGGCTAATACCGGCGCATCCAGCTTATCCACAATTGTAAAAATATCAGCAAATCCCATGGTCTGCAGTATGCGTTGAATACTTGGATTACTAGCAAGGATCACAGGCATAATTCCGCACCGTTCTTGACCAAGGATAGATATTTTCGCCATCAGTCCTAGTGTCGTACTATCAATCGCCTCGGCCTCGGAAAGGTCAAAAAGCACCGAAGTAAAATCGGCGCTTTTAAACATGGAGTCAATAAATTGATCAAAAGAAATACACAACGTCAGGCGCACGTCACCAAGCATTTTGATAACGTAGACACCATTGTGGTCGGCGACGAGAATCTGGCCGGGTTTCATTAACTAACACCTCGGGATATAGACAAGACTGCGATGTCGTCAGGGTTATCGCGAATCTCCTTTATAACTAAAGTATTGCAGACGGAATCCAAACCGCCACTACTAGAGGAAATTAGTTTTAAAAGACTAGCTTCCTTTTGTTGCAGTTCTTGGTCCGGCATTATCTCAAGAACGCCATCTGAGAAGCAGACCAAACCAAATTTTTCCGGCAAAGTGCATTCATAGACCTCCCATTCGACATCTTTGAATATGCCAACTGGTTTACCGCGCCCGTTTAGATAACTTGCTCCCTCAGGCGTTACCAAAATTGGCATAGGTAAATGCCCGGCGACAACGTAGTGCATTTGATTGGTATGAGTGTCTATAACGCCAACAAACAGTGTTAGATGATGACTTAAGCGGGTTTCATGTAACTCCCGATTTATCTGGCGCAGCATGAGATTTGCCCCTTGGGCAAATGAATTTTCATCGCCAAACAACCCCTCTTCCCGCACCATCCGGCTAACCAGATGTTTTAACCATATTGTGACAAATGCGGATGAAGCACCGTGCCCCGAAACATCTGCGAGATAGAACGCTAAATAACGCTTTCTGATATGGGCATAATCGACAAAGTCGCCGCTGAGGAACAACGACGGAATTATAGTGTGAGCAGCAATATAGCCACCGTCGGTCGTAACACCCGACGGCATTAGCCTCCGCTGAACCCTGCGGCCTGCAATCTGGTCACGCTCTAAAACCCGCAAGTTTTCACGCAACTCCCGGTTAGCCTCTTCCAATTGCTCTCGGTAGCGACGGTTTTCGGCTTCGAGCTCCTCACGATCCAGCACTTTATTAATCGAATGAACCAGTACTTCGAGATCTACGACTGGCTTTATAAGGTAATCACGTGCCCCCAGACGCAACGCACTTACCACATCATTCATCACCCCTGCCCCAGAAATAACAATTACCGGAATGGCGTCATAACGGTCTTGTAATGTTTGCAACAACTGCAAGCCATCTCCGTTAGGCATACGAAGGTCAGTCAGAATTAGATCAGGAGGAACTTCAACAGAGGAGAGAATATCAAGCGCAGAAGGGGCATCAGCAGCGGCAGAGACATTAAAGCCGCTGTCCGTCAGGTAAGTCACAATACTCTGGCGAACAAGGGCATCGTCATCGATGATAAGCAGCTTTCGGCTTGCAGATGTCATCTTAAGCTCGGTCAATTGATAGAGTTTTTTATGTAAAACCACTAAGGCGCGTAACACTACTCTTTCATTCTGGCGACCGCAAGACTTAGCGACTTCGGCGAGAAAAAATAGTTTACGCGCTTTTTACAACTTAAACGTCATTTCTTTTTGGGATTTTTGTTGTCACGTTCGTTTTTACGGCGCATTTCAATTAATTGACGTTGAGTCATTTTCTTTTTGCGCTCACTGTAAGGGTTATCGTTGTTGCGGTATTCGATTTTGATGGGTGTACCATGAAGATCCAAAACGCGGCGATACGTTTTCTCCAAATACTTGGTGTAAAACGCAGGAACTTCGTTAGTCTGATTGCCATGAATCACGATGATTGGGGGATTGTGCCCACCAGGATGTGCATAGCGGAGTTTGATCCGACGCCCCTGAATCATTGGCGGTTGATGCTCGCGAACTGCATCCTGCAGGATGCGCGTTAGGTAGTTAGTACTGAACTTATCCGTTGCCGATTGATAAGCCAACTCAATGGATTTGTACAGGTTGCCAACCCCACTACCGTGCAACGCTGAAATAAAGTGGATAGTGGCAAAATCCACAAACCTTAAACGGCGTTCGATTTCATTTTTAACATATTGCTTATGAGCATCATCCAACCCGTCCCACTTATTCAGAGCGATTACCAAGGCTCTACCTGCCTCGATGGTAGTTCCCATTAGGTGCAAATCCTGTTCGACCACCCCTTCGCTGGCGTCCATCACCAATACAACCACATTAGCATCAGAAATTGCCTGCATGGTTTTTACAATTGAGAATTTTTCGACCATTAAATCGATATTTTTTCGCCGCCGAACACCTGCCGTATCAATGATTGTGTAGGGTTTATCAAAACGTGTGTAGTTAATGTAAATCGAGTCACGAGTGGTTCCGGGTTGGTCATAAACAACCACCCTATCCTCACCCAATAAACGATTTACTAAAGTGGATTTACCAACATTAGGACGACCGACTATGGCGATCTTAATCCCGGTTGCTTCTTCGGATTGATAATCCTCTGGAAGCTCTGGCACGCCAGAAAGCACTTCCTCCATCAGCGATCTCACTCCGCGACCATGGCTCGCAGTAGTGGGGTGGACCTCGCCCAAGCCCAATTCATAAAACGGAGCCAGTGCAATATCCGGGTCCATTCCGTCAATCTTATTAGCAACTAAATAGGTCTTTTTGTTATTTACGCGTAGGTGCTTTGCAATCATTTCATCAGCGGGATTTAAACCCGCGCGGCTATCAACAATAAACAACACGATGTCGGCTTCCTGAATCGCCAACAGCGATTGCCCGGCCATCATGCTATCAATGCCTTCCTCTTCCCCGCTAATACCCCCGGTATCAATAACGATAAATCGACGATTTTCTAAAATACCTTCACCGTATTTGCGATCACGAGTTAAGCCAGGATAGTCAGCCACTAATGCGTCGCGCGACTGCGTAAGGCGGTTAAATAGCGTTGATTTACCCACATTCGGGCGACCAACTAGTGCGATTACAGGGATTATCATAGAAGTATCGATTACGCTATTGATGAAAAGCGATTTTAAATCGCAAGTTAAAATCAAGATATAACAAAAAACAAAACCAGCCGACTGGAATTTTACTCTAATACCAGAGCAAATTCAGACGGCTGGTTCAGTCGTGAAGGGTAAAATTATTTGGCTTTTTTAACCTGATAAGCCATGAGTTTACCTCTATTAGTAAACACGTAAAGAGTTTCTCCATTTGTCAGCATAGGAGCGCGAGCCCCTTTACGATCAACTCTTACACGGGCCGCAAATTCACCATCGGCCTGATTCAGCACGTGCATATAACCTTTAAAGTCAACGACTGCCAAATAATCTCCAAACACTTGTGGTCCGTTCAAGCCCCGGCGCAGCATTTTTTCATTACTCCAAAGCTGTTCGCCGTTAGCTGCGTTATAAGCAACGACCTTTCCATCGGCATGACTCACGAATATTTTGTCACCCGAGAGCGCCAGGTTTTCGCTGGTCGAACCATCTTTCCCCCAAAGAGCACTGCCAGTACCGCGAGACAATGCACTAATACGGCCTTGATAGGTTCCGACGTATATAACTCCGTCTTTCACCAACGGATCAGAATGAATATCTACCATCCGCTCCAGTTCCGAACGACCTTTAGGGAGGGCTATACGTTGCTCCCATAAAATCAACCCGTTATTAGGGTTGAAAGCCATCATCCGCCCATTAGAAAACCCGGTATAAATAGCGGTATCTGTCACTATCGGGGATGGAGTTCCGCGCAAAGTCAAAACCGGTGGCGGATTATCGTAAAACCAGAGTTGAGCTCCAGTCTTAGCATCAAATGCAAACAACTTTCCATTTACAGTTTGTGCAGCAACAACCGAACCATTTGTCCGCGGAGCAGAAACAATCTCACCAGGCACTCGAGTCTTCCAAAGCTCACTTCCATTTTCTTTTGAGAGAGCCATTACTTCGCCCGCATAAGTTGCTACCAACAACAAACCATTTTCAGCGGCAATACCACCAACAATTTGATAATTGGGGTCCCCATCAACTGCAAAACTCTTCAACCATCCCCATAACCCTAGGTCTGGTTGATTTATTTTCTTCGCCCACAGCTTCTTGCCGGACGTAGCATCGGTCGCAACCAACAAACCTTCGTAATCTACAGCGTAAATTGCATCGCCATCCAAGGCAGGGGTAAGACGACTGAAGCCTTGATTTTGTCCTTCTCCGATTCCACGACTCCAAACTTTATCCAGATCGATGGTCTCGTCAAAATCAACCAACTCCAAGGGTTCATTACCAGTCTTTTTGCTAAACCAGGAACAACCCGACAAGGTGAATGCGCACAGCAATACCAGCCAGCATAGACGTCTTACCGGGGCTTGCATCATTGAGCTTTCTCCTCAGCCACCGGTGCTGCAGGTGTTGCTGAATCTACTTTCAAATCATCAACTTTCATTTGCAATAACATAAAACGCTCTTGTTGTTGCGGATCAGTTGCCGCCAGCGCCTTCTCATAAGCAGTACGCGCAGCATCTAAATCGCCTTGTAATTTAAGAACATCACCACGCGCCTCAGCATATTCAGCTGTAAATGCTGCGGCAGGATCGGGCGATAATTGTGCTAATGCATCAACATACGCTTTTTGTGCGGTCAATACACGAGCCAAACGCAAACGGGCAAGCTGCTCAGTTGCGGTATCCGGTTTGGCAGACAAAACCCATTTAAGTTCAGTAACTGCTGCATCAAGCTTGTTCTCTTCTACCGCAATTTTTGCCAGGAAGAATGCAGCACTATAGGCGTACATACTTTTGGCGTTGGCATCTTTCAATTCGGATGCCAAATGGGCTGCAGTAGCTTTATCAGAATCACTTAGTGTTTTGCCCGGTTCAACATTCACCAGCTTTAACAACTGCTCGTAAACCTCTGACGCTTTTTCTGCTTTTTGACGCTTTTGGTCTTGCCAAGCGGTGTAACCAAAATAGGCAACCAACGCAATTACCACTGCGGTAATAACGGATTTACCGTAATCTTTCCACCAGCGCTTAAGGGATTCTAGTTGTTCTTCTTCTGAAAGATGTACGCTCACAATTGGCTCCTGTAAACCTTGGCGAAATGCCCCAAAAAAAATGAATGATTTAAAACGTTATTTTTTTACTCAGATATAACTTAACCAACGTTATTCCAGTGTCTTCAACCAAACAATGGCCTCATCAAATGACAAGGTTTGTTGCTCGGCTTCTACACGCAAAAACTTAACAGCCAATTTGCCGGCTCTGGCCTCGTCTTCACCCAATACCAGCGCGATATCAGCACCTGACTTATCCGCTTTTTTGAACTGGTTTTTAAAATTACCACCACCACAATTCACCATCAGGCGAATAAACGGTAACTCATCGCGAATGCGCTCCGCCAACCGCATAGCCACGGACTGGACATCGCCAACTGCCACCAGAAAAACGTCCGCCTGTTGATCTAATTTTTCAGGAACAGCCTCCGCCGCCTGTACCAGCAAAACCAGTCGCTCCAAGCCTATCCCGAATCCTACCGCAGGTGTCGACTTTCCCCCTAACTGTTCAACCAGACCATCGTAGCGGCCACCGGCGCACACAGTACTTTGTGCACCTAATTTGTCAGTTACCCACTCGAACGCCGTTTTACCATAATAATCAAGGCCGCGCACTAAACGCGGATTAACCTGATAAACAATTCCGGCAGCATCCAGTAACTGTTTTAAACCGTCAAAATGCGCACGTGATTCTTCATCCAAATAATCAAGCAAAACTGGTGCATTATTGAGCAGCGCCTGAGTTGTGGGATCCTTGGAGTCAAGGATACGCAAAGGATTTGTACCCAAACGACGCTTGCTATCTTCATCCAATTGATCCTGCACATTATTTAAGTAAGCAACTAGCGCCTCTTTGTAGTTTGCTCTCGCTTCAGTGCTCCCCAAAGAATTAATCTGCAATTGAACATGAGGAGCAACGCCAAGTTCGCGGAGAATCCGCGCGCTCAGTAGTAATACTTCTGCGTCGATATCAGGTCCTTGCATTCCAAACGTTTCAACACCAATTTGATGGAATTGACGATAGCGGCCTTTTTGCGGACGCTCATGGCGAAACATTGGGCCCATGTACCAAAGTCGTTGCGTCTGGTTGTAAAGCAAACCATTTTCTTCGCAAGCTCGCACACAGCAAGCCGTACCTTCAGGGCGCAAGGTCAAGCTATCGCCGTTGCGATCATTAAAGGTATACATTTCTTTTTCGACAATATCGGTAACTTCACCGATAGAGCGCTTGAAAAGTTCGGTCGCCTCTACAATTGGAAAGCGAATTTCCTGGTAGCCGTAGCGGGCCAGAATATCAGTGACCACCCCTTCAACGTATTGCCAAAGAGGGGAGTCAGCAGGCAATAAATCATTCATGCCACGAATTGCTTGAATTTTTTTCAATTGAAACCCTTAATCAAAATACTGAGCATCAGGCCCTTGCAATAATATTCTTTGCATCAGCATCAAGCTGAGCCTGTTTCTGTGCAGCTTTGGTTCGAATCAGGCGCTCAAGGTTATCTACCAGATTCTCATTGGTTAACTTCTGGTTAGGTTCGCCATCAATATAAATCAAATTACTAGGCGTACCACCCGCCAACCCCAAGTCTGCTTCTTTGGCTTCACCCGGTCCGTTAACAACACAACCTATGACAGCGACATCCAACGGAACAGTAATATCTTCAACCCGCTGTTCCAAATCGTTCATGGTTTTAATCACATCAAAGTTCTGACGCGAGCAACTCGGGCAGGCAATAAAGTTCACACCTTTGCTGCGTATCTTCAGGCTGCGCAACATATCCCAGCCCACTTTAATTTCTTCAACAGGGTCGGCCGCCAGGGATACACGAATAGTATCACCGATACCATCCATCAATAATGCACCCAAGCCGATAGAAGATTTAACCGTACCCGAACGCAAACCGCCCGCTTCGGTAATTCCTAAATGCAATGGCTGATCAATCAAAGTGGCGAGCTTCCGGTAAGCCGCCACAGCCATAAATACGTCAGATGCTTTAACACTCACCTTGAAATTGTAAAAATTCAATCCATCCAAAATTTCCACGTGACGTAACGCGGACTCAACCAATGCATCAGGAGTGGGCTCACCATATTTTTTTTGCAAGTCCTTTTCGAGTGAACCCGCATTAACGCCAATTCGGATAGGAATGTTCAAATCACGCGCTTTATCAACTACTGCTTTAATTCGCTTTTCACGCCCGATATTACCTGGGTTAATCCGCAAGCAATCTACACCTAAATCAGCAACACGCAGCGCAATACGATAGTCAAAGTGAATATCGGCAACCAAAGGAATAGTGACTTGCTTACGAATCTCACCAAACGCTTCCGCTGCTTCCATAGTGGGAACAGATACACGAATGATATCTGCGCCCGCCAATTGAATACGTTTTATTTGTTCAACAGTCGCAACAACATCCGTAGTTTCAGTATTCGTCATACTTTGTACAGAAATAGGGGCATCACCACCTACAGGAACATTTCCCACCATAATTTGACGGGATCTACGGCGCTTAATCGGGGATTCGCAATGCATAAAATTTCCTAATTCGGAGTATCACCTAATTGTTAGGTGTCTTGCCGACCTTTACGCTAAGCACATTAGTACCTATTGCCGGAACCAATGTGATTTGTTCGTTATTTAATTCAATCTGCACGGCTGGTGCATTACCGAGCTTTATATCGAACGGAGCCCTGCCCTGCAAAACTAAATGCACACCCGCAGCCTGCAGATCCGCAACCAACACATCTCCGCTAGAGTCACTTACTTCCAACCAACATTCTTCGGTAAATGTAAACTCAATTTCATCCAACACTCCAACACGAGAACTGCCAGTTGAGATCGATGAAGAAGACCTGGAATCTGTATTCTCGTTCGACATGCCCACTGAACTCTCTGCAACTAAACCAACAATTGAGCTTGACGATGAACTGAACTGGTTAGCCATATCGGTAGCAGGTATTGAAACCTCATCTAAAGTTGTTGGCGATAAACCGCCAGACGCAGAAGACTCAGTCGCCATTGATGATTCAGCAACACTCGAACTTGAAAAAACCTCAACTGCTGGAACAATCGCTACGGGCAAATCGTACTCAGGCTCTTTCCGATTATCAAAAAACCAGACAGAAATTAACCAAAGCACCAATAACACAACCACAATTAATGCAACAAACTGCCACAGTGGCTTAGTGGCCGACTCCTGCTTTTTAGGCAAAACTTGCTCGTTCAGACCGTATTTTTGTGCATGACGATCATAAGCGGCTAACACTTGCACCACATCAAGTTTCACGAGATTGGCATAAGAACGAAGATAACCACGGGTAAAAGTATCTGCGCCCATATGACGGTAGTCATCCAACTCAAGCGCGCGCACTTTAGTCAGAGTCATATACAGTTCTTTTGCAATCTGCTCCTGAGATAAGCCTGCGCGCTCACGCCCCCACACCAGCAATTTGCCGGGAGATAATTCGCGAAAACGACTGTCTTCAGTCGTCTTTTTATCGTCATCGGAAACCATTGAACGCCCAAAAAAAAACGCTAAATTATTTACATCATTGTCTGTTTGTATTCCAGATATTCCTTTGAATAGGGAAATCGATTCTTAAGTACTAACAAATAACTTGCTTCCTTATCTTTGTTGCCAAAAACCCGTTCAAGACGAATACCTAATAATAATGCTCTCGGTGATTGCTGACCAGTTGCCTGAAAGCGATCCAGATGATCCTTCGCTTTTGCGTAGTCCTTCGTTTGAAAATTAATATCGGCAAGCTCTATATGAGCATCTGCCGAACTACGATCCAATACTGATGCGTGTTCAAATGCAGCTTTTGCCCGATCGCTTTTACCCAACAATAAAGCAGTCCGCCCAACATTAACCAAAGCTCCAGCGCGGCCATCATAATCGAGATCAGATGCAGCTAATTCAAACTGTGCCAACGCCTCTTCATAACGCTTTGCGCCGAAAAGGAAAACACCAAAATCATTGCGTGCAAGCGTAAAATTTTTCTTTGCTTTAATTGCTTTTTTAAAGGTTTCTTCCGCTAATTTTGACTCACCTTCCAATTGATAAAGGCGGGCCATCGTCTCTGTAGCCTCAGGTGAGTTTTTATCAATGTCGGCCGCCTTACGCAAATGATGACGAGCTGACTCACGATTCCCCCTGTCGATATATCCCCGCGCCAACTGGATGTGCAAATCCAGTGACTTCACCTTATCGACAGGACGCTTTGGTTTGCCTCCGTCAGATACACATCCAGTTACAAATAATGCCGCAACTACAACCAACAAAACACACCGCGTGAATCTCAACAGATTATTTGTTTGCATTACCAACCTCATCGTTATTAGAGTTACTGGCCTACAATTTTCACTGGTTGTACATCATCAAACTGAGCACGGTAGCGTTCGCTGCGACGAGTAATATCATTCACTTGCCCAGCCAACTGCCCACAAGCTGCGTCAATATCATCACCGCGCGTAGTACGCACCGTTGTTATATATCCTGCCTCCATTAAAATATCCTGAAACTTACGCAGCGCGTTATTGCTGACACGTTTATAGTTGGACAAATTAAATGGATTAAACGGAATCAAATTGATCTTGACCGGCACATCGCGCAAGAGCTCCGCCAATTCATGCGCATGATGAGGCCGATCATTTACCTGATCAATTAAAGTATATTCAATGGTGATTTTACGATGTGTATCTGGCATCGCCTCGATGTAGCGCTTGGCCGAATCCAGAAGCATAGCAATGGGATATTTTCGATTTATCGGCACCAACTCATTCCGCAACTCATCGTTAGGCGCATGCAAGGAAATCGCAAGGCACGCATCAGTAAACTGACTTAAACGATCCAGCTGCGGCACAACGCCCGAGGTACTAAGAGTTACGCGTCGCTTGGAAATACCGTATGCGTTGTCATGCATCATTAAATTCATAGAATCGACAACGTTATCGAAATTCAGCAGCGGCTCCCCCATCCCCATCATCACTACATTGGTAACCATGCGTGGACCGTTGGGCTGTAATTGACCAAAGGATTTGGCTGCAATCCACACTTGGCCAATAATTTCTGCGGCGGTCAGATCGCGATTAAAACCTTGCTTTCCCGTTGCGCAAAAGCTGCAATCCAATGAGCAACCAACTTGCGAGGACACGCAGAGCGTGCCGCGATCCCCATCGGGAATAAATACAGTTTCAATTACATTGCCGCCGGCAACACGAATTAAAAACTTGCGCGTCCCATCAGTAGAGTCGAATTGTTGAACAACTTCTGGCGGACGAATTTCTGCAATATTTTTAAGTTTCGCGCGCAGATCTTTACTGACGTTAGTCATATCATCAAAATTTTCGGCGCCAAATTGATGAATCCATTTCATCACCTGAATTGCGCGAAATTTCTTCTCGCCAATAGAGTCAAAAAACGCAATCAGCTTTGCTTCAGGCAAGCCGAGTAAATTCATTTTTGCAGAGCCCTCTGCAATGACCGCATTCGCGGAAGAAGTGGAACTGGTTACTTCAGTCATGGCTCTGCACCTATGAAACTTTCGGGTTTGGCTGGATTAACGAATAACAACTTCACTGCTGGCAAAGAAGTATGCAACTTCGCGCGCAGCAGACATGGGTGAATCGGAACCGTGAACAGCATTGGCGTCGATCGCCTGGGCAAAATCAGCACGAATGGTTCCTGGTGCAGCTTTGGCTGGATCAGTAGCACCCATCAATGCGCGATTCAGTGCGATCGCGTTTTCACCCGACAACACCTGTACAACCACCGGGCCGGAGGTCATAAAATTTACCAAGCCATCAAAAAATGGACGACCTTTGTGCTCTGCATAAAACCCTTCTGCCTGGGCACGACTCAACAGCATCATACGTTGGGCAACAATTTTCAAACCTGCCTGTTCAAAACGGGCAACAATTTCACCAATATGATTTTTGCTTACTGCATCTGGTTTGATAATGGATAAAGTTTGTTCAACAGCCATTGGGAACTCCGCACCGATTCTTGGTTGAGAGGGTTTTTTCTGCCAAAAATGGCAGTTTTCAACCCTATAAAATACAAAACCCGCGAATTATACGCGGGTTTACGTGATTTTTATATCCTAGCTATTTGATTAATAAACAAAATCGGCTATCAAACTGGCACCAAATCACCCTCAGTGAACAGCGGCAGCCTTGTCCCTAATACGGTTTACCATTGCCTTAAGGCCATTTCCGCGGGTTGAGCTTAAGTGCTGGAGCAAATCCAGCTGACCAAAGTAAGCATCCACATCAAACCCGAGAATTTCCCCCGGAGTCTTGCCGTTAAAAGCGGCTAAAACAACACCCAATAAGCCTTTTACTATGAAAGCATCGCTATCTGCCTGAAAAAATAACTTCCCATCGTGATGTTCATCAACCAACCACACCTGACTTTGACAGCCACGCACCAAGAACTCTTCAGACCTAAAGCTTTCTGGCATCGGTGGTAATTCCTTACCCAAATCGATAATGTACTTGTAACGCTCTTCCCAATTATCAAAAAAGCCAAGACTATCAATGATGTCATCAGTGGTTACTTCAATGCCAAACTGGGTCATAACACTCTCACTACAAACTCAATAGAACATGCCAGTTTGTAACTGGGCTTCTTCACTCATCATATGACGCTGCCAAGGGGGATCAAATACCAACTCAACCTTAACGGTTTTAACATTGGGCACTTTACGCACGCGGTATTCCACGTCCCCCACCAGAACTGGGCCCATGCCGCACGCTGGCGCTGTCAGCGTCATCTGGATATCCACCTGCTGCAACGCCTGATTCACATTCACGTTGTAAATTAGCCCGAGATTCACTAAATCGACAGGAATTTCCGGGTCAAACACAGTGCCGAGCGCCTGCCATACTTGATCTTCATGAATACACTCATCTATAGGCGCCGGAAATTCCAGCTGTTCAGATTCCAAGCCAAGAAAATGGGCATCTGTACCGTCTACCCGCACCATTTGCCCGTGGTATGTCAAGGTGTAGTTACCACCAAGGGCTTGAGTAATAGTCACGAAAGTTCCTTCCGGTATAGTCAGAGGTGTACCGTCCGGAACCCTCCGCGCGGGGCAATCAGCTTGTGCCACCACCATACGTCTTTCAGACATAAATTTCATTTCCTAATGCGTTAAGTAACCACCAGCAATTGAAACAACCAGTAATTGAAACAACTGTTAATACTCCAAGTACCTGCCAACAAATTAAGGGACTCTGAGTAATTTAAGTAACGGTCAATTAATTAACGCTAAAGCTTTCACCACAACCACAATAATCTTTTACGCGCGGGTTATTGAACTTCAACTGACGATTTACACCCTCAATCACATAATCAATTTCGGTACCGCCAACAACTGACAGGCTTTCTGAGTCAACCAATAACTCAACACCTTCAGCCAGAGGCATATGCAAATCATTGGCCTTGGGTTCATCTACCAAATCCACTACATACATCCAGCCCGTGCACCCGCTTTGTTTAACACTCAGGCGCACTGCTTTGTTTTGGCTTTTATCCAACTGACGTTTGAAATGCGCAACTGCAGCTGGCGTCACCAGTACTGCTTGTTGTTGTGGATCAAATGAAGCGATACTCATGATCAACTCCTCGTATACTCGCAAAAAAATCAAAGCAAAAACGTTTTTGCTTTTTCAATCGCCACAAACAAGCGATCAACTTCGTAAAAGGTGTTATAAAAACTAAAGCTGGCACGCACGGTACCAGGTATACCAAATTGATCCATAATCGGTTGCGCACAGTGATTGCCGGTGCGTACCGCAATACCCTGCTTATCCAATAGGACACCTACATCCGCCGGATGTGCGCCTTCAATTAAAAAACTCATTACCGATGCTTTATGTGCGGCAGCCCCCACCAATTTCAAGCCCGCTGTTGAGCGCGCTTTTTCCTCTGCATAATTCAACAAAGCTTGTTCATGAGCAGCAGCAGCCTTGCGATCAATGCCATTGAGGTAATCAATAGCCGCACCCATACCTATAGCACCAGCAATATCCGGAGTACCTGCTTCAAATTTATAAGGTAGCTGATTGAAAGTAGTGCCCACAAAACTAACGGTTTCGATCATCTCACCGCCACCTTGATAAGGCGGCATGGAGTTGAGTAAATCCTCTTTGCCATAGAGCACGCCCAAACCAGTCGGCCCAAACAGTTTGTGCGCGGAAAAAACATAAAAATCGCAATTGAGCGCTTGTACATCCACAGCCCAATGACTCACCGCCTGAGCACCATCAATTAACACTCGCGCACCAACAGCGTGAGCCAGAGTAATAATTTTCTCGACGGGATTAATAGTTCCCATTGCATTTGAGACATGCCCTACTGCAACCATTTTTACGTGGGCATCCAACATACTATCAAACGCAAGCATATTAATATTGCCGTTGCCATCGACCGGAATAGCCTCTACTTTTGCGCCGGTTGCGGCAGCAACCAATTGCCAAGGCACTATATTGGAGTGATGCTCCATCGCCGAGACCAAAATACGATCGCCGGCTTGCAAAAATGTTTTTCCCCAGCTAGCTGCGACCAGGTTAATGCTCTCTGTAGTACCACGCGTCCAAATTATTTGCCGTGCAGACGCTGCATTTAAAAATTGCGCGACTTTTTCGCGCGCGGCTTCAAACTTTACCGTAGCACGATCGGCCAGAGCATGAGCACCGCGATGAACATTGCTGTTATCAGTGCGATAATAATTGCCGATTGCCTCGATTACTGCATTTGGCTTTTGGGTAGTTGCGGCATTGTCGAGATATACCAATGGCTGCCCATTAACTTCCTGATGAAGAATCGGAAAGTCAGCGCGAATTTTTTCTACATTGAATACAGAATCACTCATTGCCGTCACCCAGTAGCTGAGCGGCTTGAGACAAACTGTAATCGCGCCCAAAGAGCTTCGCCAAACGCGGCTGCAAATAATCATGGACGCCCGGCTGGGCAATTTGCTCCAGCAATTCATTAATAAAGCCAAAGCTCAACATCACTTCGGCCTCACTACGCGATAATCCACGGCTTTGCAAATAATAACGGGCATTAGTATTCAACTGGCTGACCGTAGCTCCATGGGCACACTTCACGTCGTCCGCATAGATTTCCAGTTCCGGCTTGGTATTAACCTCCGCTTTATTGGAGGTCAACAAATTTTTATTGCTTAATTCCGCCAGAGTTTTTTGTGCTTGAGGGTGAATATAAATTCGACCATTAAAAATAGCCTGAGCAGAATCGCCCACTATTCCGCGAAATACTTCATTGGAAGTACAGTGCGGAACCCAATGGCAAATATTGGTGTGATAATCCACCAACTGGTTATTGCGCGGAACATATACGCCCTGCAAATCCAACTCAGCGCCTTGACCACGATGATTCAACTGGTAATCAATACGCATCAAACTAGCGCCTAAGGCAATTGCAAAACCACGTAAACGTGCATGGCGCTGCAGATCCACATGCACAGCACCAATGTGCTGCGCTTGCTCCTGTTCCATATTCAAGCGGTAATGAAAAAGACTGGCGTTGTCGGCGACGTGCACTTCAGTCAACGAATTAACAAAACCGTGGGATTCAGACGATACAGAAAAATAGTGCTCGACGATATCGGCACGAGAATTTTCTTCCAGAACAATCAGTACGCGCTGATTAACACTCACTGCAGGGGCAGACGAAATATTGACGATATAAATTGGCTTATCCAATACCTGATTACGTGGTACGTGAATCAGAAGCCCATCATCCACCCAGGCATTGTTTAAGGTAGCAAACAAATGACGCTCGCCTTCAACAATTTTACCCAAATACTGTTGAATCAATTCTTGTTGGGCCACAGAAGCAGTCGAAAAGCGAACAACAGATTCCGGCAGCGAACTCGAATTAGCAGCGTCAAAAACACCATCAATGAGTACGACGCGATAAGCATCAAGTGGAATCAGCTCATCTTTGATCGGTGCATCCAGGGGGGGGACCTCTTCACGCCCCCAGGCGTGCAATACTGTTTTTTGCAATGCTTGTAATGGAGTGTATTTCCAGTGTTCGGTTTTGCGCGTCGGCCAGGCTTGTGCCAACCACTCATCGGTCGCTTTGGTGCGCAAACTTTCCAGCCATGTCAGCGGACGCTGCAATGCAGTCAAGCGAATTGCTTGATGTTGAAAATCAGTCATGCTTATACAGCCTCACCTTCCAACCAGGCATAGCCTTTTTCTTCCAGCTCCAACGCCAGGGTTTTATCACCCGTTTTCACAATGCGCCCATTCGCCAATACGTGCACGTAGTCTGGCACTATGTAATCCAACAAACGTTGATAGTGTGTCACCACCACAAAGCTGCGCTCTGGCGAACGCATCGCGTTAACACCATTAGCCACCACTTGCAGTGCATCGATATCCAGACCTGAGTCAGTTTCATCCAGAATGCACAGGCTTGGCTCCAACAGCATCATCTGCATAATTTCATTGCGCTTTTTTTCGCCCCCGGAGAAACCTTCGTTCACTCCGCGCTTCAAGAATGCCTGATCAAGGCTTACGCGCTTACTGGCCTCGCGTGCCATTTTCATAAATTCTACTGCCGACAATTCAGCATCGCCTTTGTACTTGCGCTTCGCATCCACTGCCGCTTTCAAAAATTCCATGTTGCTTACACCGGGAATTTCTACCGGATATTGGAACGCAAGAAACAGTCCTTCGCGGGCGCGCTCTTCAATTTCCAATTCAAACAAATCTTTGCCATGGAACTCGACCTTACCCCCAGTCACTTCATAACCTTCACGGCCTGACAAGACATTTCCCAGTGTACTTTTGCCCGCACCATTGGGCCCCATAATGGCGTGCACTTCGCCCGGCTTTACCGTCAAATTTAAACCTTTAAGAATTTCTTTCTCTTCAACACGGGCGAACAAATCAGTAATGCGCAACATAAATTTCAGATCCGGCAGATTTTCAACACGGTAAATTTAAATATTTTAGTAATCAAAAACGTTACTCAGCCTACAGAGCCTTCCAGGCTAACTTCCAACAACTTGCCCGCCTCTACGGCAAACTCCATCGGCAGCTCTTTAAATACTTCCCGACAGAAACCATTCACAATCATGGATACTGCTTTTTCCGCATCCAATCCCCGCTGTTGGCACAAAAACATTTGGTCTTCACTCACCTTGGAGGTAGTTGCCTCATGTTCGATTACGGCAGTCGGATTTTTACTTTCGATGTATGGGAACGTATGAGCGCCGCACTTGTCGCCAATCAACAGGGAATCACACTGCGTGTAATTGCGCGCGCCCTCGGCACCGGGATTAATACGCACCAAGCCGCGATAAGCATTCGAGCTTTTACCCGCAGAAATACCTTTTGAGATAATGGTGGAGCGGGTGTTTTTGCCGATATGAATCATCTTAGTGCCGGTATCGGCTTGCTGATAATTATTGGTCAGCGCTACCGAATAAAATTCGCCAACACTGTTATCGCCGCGCAATACACAACTCGGGTATTTCCAGGTAACCGCAGAGCCAGTTTCCACTTGCGTCCAGGAAATTTTGGCATTGGTATGGCATACACCACGCTTGGTTACGAAGTTGTAAATACCGCCCTTGCCCTCTTCGTTGCCGGGGTACCAGTTTTGTACGGTGGAGTATTTAATTTCAGCGTTATCCAACGCAATTAACTCTACGACTGCCGCATGCAATTGGTTCTCGTCGCGCATGGGCGCTGTGCAACCCTCCAGATAGCTCACGTGTGAGCCCTCATCAGCAACAATCAAGGTGCGCTCAAACTGACCCGTATTTTGTTCATTGATACGGAAATAAGTGGACAATTCCATCGGGCAACGCACACCCTTGGGGATATACACAAAGGAGCCGTCCGAAAACACCGCTGAATTTAATGCGGCATAGAAGTTGTCTTTTTGGGGCACTACAGAACCGAGGTATTTTTTAATTAGCTCAGGGTATTTTTGCACTGCTTCACTGATTGAACAGAAAATAACACCAGCTTCCAATAATTTTTCACGAAAGGTAGTCACCACTGAAACCGAATCAAACACCACATCCATCGCAACACCAGCCAATGCAGCCTGCTCATGCAGTGGAATACCCAACTTTTCGTAGGTACGCAACAACTCGGGGTCCACTTCATCCAGACTCTTGGGTTTTTCGTCCATGGATTTAGGCGCGGAGTAATAGGAAACAGCCTGAAAATCGATATCATCGTATTTCACATGTGCCCAGGTCGGCTCGCTCATTTCCAACCAGGCTTGATAGGCTTTCAAACGCCATTCCAGCAACCACTCAGGCTCATTTTTTTTGGCGGAAATAAAACGAATAACCTCTTCATTTAAGCCGGGAGGCAGAGTTTCAGAGGCGATGTTGGTATGAAAACCCGCCGCGTATTCTTTTTTGATAAGGTGTTCGACTTGTTCAGACATGATAGTTACCTTCTATGCTGCACGCGTAAAGCATCAGGCTTTTTGCAGCTTGGCGATGACACTGCGAATGTGTTCAATCGCAAATTCAATTTCTTCCGCAGTGGTAAAGCGGCCAATGCTAAAACGCAACGACGCCTGCGCCGCTTCATCACTTAAACCAATGGCCTTTAACACGTAGCTGGGTGACATGCTCGCCGAGTTACAGGCAGACCCACTGGATACCGCCAGATCACGCAAAGACAACAACAGCATTTCGCCATCGATATTGCCAAACGCGACATTTAAAATTCCACCGACACAATCAACCGCGGAACCATTGCGCTGAATACCGGGCAAATCCAATAATCCTTGCCATAAACGATCGCGCAATTGGGTAATGTGCGACGAATCCGCTTTTAATTCCTCCACGGCAAGTCGCGCCGCTTCACCCATACCCACTAATTGATGTGTAGCCAAAGTACCGGAACGCATAGCGCGCTCATGACCGCCTCCGTGTATTTGCGCCGCCACTTTTACTTCGGCGGCACGACGCACATAGAGTGCACCTACACCTTTAGGTCCATAAAATTTATGTGCAGAAATTGACATCAAATCCACATTCAACGCTTTTACATCGAGCGCTATTTTTCCGGCGCTTTGCGCTGCATCCGTATGAAAAATAATGCCGCGCGCTTTACATAATTCACTTAACTGTTTGACATCATTAATGCAGCCCAACTCATTATTGACCTGCATGATACTGACCAAAAAGGTATCTGCTTGTAGCGCCGCGATTAACAATTCCGGGGTAATAATTCCACTCGCATTCGGTGCAAGTCGAGTTACCCGAAAACCCTGCGATTCCAACCAGGAAGCAGGGTCCAGCACCGCCTTGTGCTCGATGGCAGACACAACAATGTGCCCACCCGATTGGTGTTGGGTGCGATACGTTTCAGCGACTCCCTTTAACGCCAGGTTATTGGCTTCGGTCGCACCGCTGGTCCAAACAATCTCGCGCGGATCTGCATTAATGAGTGCCGCTACCTGAGCGCGAGCTTCTTCTACTTGCTCTTCCGCCTGCCAACCATAAAGGTGAGAGCGCGATGCCGGATTGGCAAAAGTACCTTCCAGAGTCAGGCACTGCGCCATGCGGGCCGCTACCTGCGGGGCGACTGGTGTAGTTGCGGCGTAATCTAAATAAACAGGCTTGCGCAAAACCGTGAATACCTTGAACTAAATCGATTAAAGAATTTCACTGACAGCAATATGCGACTCATCATGGTGATGGCCGCTAGCAACACGTATATCTTGCCGCTGACGCACCGCTTGAATATCGTTACGCGCCACCAGATCTGCGAGGGTAATTTCACTCAGGAAACGATGAATTTGGGCACTCAGATCTTCCCAGAGATGATGGGTCAAACACACTTCACCCTCATGGCAATTGCCTTTCCCTTCACAACGCGTCGCATCCAGGGATTCACTAACAGCATCCACCACCTGGGCGATAGATATCTCCTTTGTACTACCCTCCAACCGATACCCACCGCCGGGACCGCGCACACTCTTAACTAGCTTGAAGTGGCGCAAACGCGCAAATAACTGCTCCAGGTAAGACAGAGAAATCCCCTGACGGGCAGAAATATCGGCCAGGCTAACCGGGCCCTGATCACAGTGCAGCGCCAAATCCAGCATCGCAGTTACAGCATAGCGGCCTTTGGTGGTGAGTCTCATAAGCAGAAACGCCTCGAAAAATATCCCGGGAGCAATCGTTAATCGTGGTAAATAGCGAACCATGATCCTGCCACGGCTCTAATTCCGAGTATTTTACTCAAGTATTCTGTCTTTTCCAACGCCAAATCCGATTCAAGCCGGGCCACATCTATAAATGGAGGACAATTAATCCGGTTTTTTCTCGTCTTTTACCAATTCGCGCATGGATTCCAAGCCCGGATTTAGGCCGAGCTTGGTCATGACTTTACTGCTGTAATGCACATAGTTCTGCATAGCGGTTAGGACACCGCGCAGGATATTCAACTCCATCTGGTCCATACGAATGCGGTTATAGAGGCGACGCAGACGGGTCATAGTCTGTTTGGGGTTGTCGCGATCCAGGAAGTCCAACTCAGCCAGAGTTTGCTCCAGATGGTCGTAGTACATCTCCATCGCTTTGGGTTCAGCGGGCGGCATATCCCACTGATATTGCGGAAGGGTATTACCTTCAGCAGCCAACAAATAGGCCATACGTATCTCGTAACAGATTACCTGTACGGCAGTTGCAAGGTTTAAAGAGCTGTATTCAGGGTTGGCAGGGATATGAACATGGTAATTACATTTATACAATTCTTCATTGGTCAGGCCGCGATCTTCGCGCCCAAACACCACGGCCACCTCGTGGTTCGCCGCCTCGGACCATACGCTTTCGCCGCACTTGCGCGGGTCTAAAAGCGGCCAGGGAATACGGCGTTCACGCGCACTGGTACCTACTACCAGACCACAACCGGCAATAGCCTCATCGAGGGTATCTACGACCACCGCGTTATCCAACACATCAGTGGCGCCAGCTGAACGCCAAACGGCCTTATCCGATGGATAATCTTGCGGAGCAACCAGATACAGCCGCGATAAGCCCATATTTTTCATCGCCCGCGCAGTACCGCCGATGTTGCCGGGATGACTGGTATTAACCAGTACAATACGAATGTTAGAAAATGGCTGAGCAGACATAGGTTTCTCTCGCAGAATGCCGAATGTATATAGAAGTCGCATGAATTGAGGTCACGCGAAGCGGCGCGCAGTATACAGACACCTGAGATTTGCCTCCAGTTATCGCTAGCAGACACGCTCGCTTGCCGCTATAATGCGCCCCCTTGGTGTGAGGCGCTTAAGCCGCCTGCGACCCCCGCTCTTTTACAACCCCCGATCTCGAATGAGTACCGCAAGGTCAACTCATCGCATTCTGGTTATTCAGTAAACCCTTATTTCCGGTGCTTTATGGAACCCATGATTAACATCGCTCTGCGTGCTGGCCGCAAAGCTGCAGAATTGATTGAACGTGCATTTGAGCGCGTTGACCTGCTCACCATCGAGACCAAAAGTCGCAACGACTTCGTCACCGAAGTTGATAAAGCGGCCGAAAAAGAAATTATCTACAACCTCCGTAAAGCCTACCCTGACCACAGCTTCCGTGGCGAAGAAGGCGGCTCCCAACCCGGCAAAAACTCCGATTATGAATGGATCATCGATCCACTCGATGGCACCACGAATTTTATTCACGGTGTTCCGCACTTTTCTATCTCCATTGCCTGCAAATACAAAGGCCAGCTCGAGCATGCGGTTATTATCGACCCAATCAAGCGCGAAGAATTTACCGCGAGCCGTGGCCGCGGTGCGACCTTAAATGGCCGTCGCTTACGCGTTTCCAGTCGCCGTGGACTTGAAGGCGCCCTGATCGGCACCGGCATTCCTTTCAGCGGTTATGCACTTGAGCATATTGGCCCCTACCTCGCCTGCGTACAAGAAATTGCCGGCCAAACGTCCGGTATTCGCCGCTGTGGTTCTGCCGCTCTGGATCTCGCATATGTAGCTGCTGGTCGCTTTGATGCTTTCTGGGAAATGAATTTGAATGAGTGGGATATTGCTGGTGGGATTCTGTTGGTGAAAGAAGCGGGTGGCCTGGTCAGCGATTTCAACGGTGGCGCTGATTACCTGGAAACCGGCCACATTGTGTGCGGCTCACCCAAAGTGTTCAAACCGATTCTCCAAATCGTGCAAAAAAATCTCGGCCATTTGAAATAGTTTTTGAGCAAATCACTCAAGTAAAAAAACCGGAGCTCAAATCTCCGGTTTTTTATTTTGGCATCAAACAAAATAATTAAACTTTGAATTGCCCTACGAGCTGTCGCAATTGAGTCGACAATTGATTCAGGCGCTGACTTTCCATAGCAGTTTTGGATGCACCTTCAGCAGCATTCATTGCTAATGTATTGATCTGAACAAGATTTCGATCAATTTCAGACGTAACGGAACTTTGCTCTTCCGCCGCGGTTGCGATTTGCGTCGCCATATCAGCAATTTCTCTTACCGCTGAACTAATACTGGATAACGAATTTCCCGCATCATTCGCGGAGGCCATTGCATCTTGCATATGTACTTCGCTATTACCCATTGCACCAACGGCATGCTGAACGCCCGCCTGTAATTTACCCAACATACCCTGAATATCGCCCGTGGACTGCTGGGTTCTGCTTGCGAGAGTCCGGACTTCATCCGCCACCACCGCAAATCCCCTGCCCTGCTCACCAGCACGTGCCGCTTCAATTGCCGCGTTCAGTGCCAGCAAGTTGGTTTGCTCGGCGACACCCCGAATTACATCAATCACCGATGTCACGTTTTTCGCCTCACCCTCCAGCTTCGCCATAAATTCAGCAGTTTCATGAATGCGAGTGGCAAGACCCTGCACGTGCTCAACCGCAACGCGAATTCGCTCTTGCCCTGCCTCGGTAATTTCGGTGGCATCCTTGGTGTTTTGCGCGGTACTGCTGGTGTTACGAGCGACCTCTTGAATCGCCATTGTCAATTCGTTTACTGCCGTCACTACCATGGTAATTGCGTGGCATTGTTCATCGGCAGCTTTTTGGCTACTACTGGATACACTCAGCAAAGATTCTGCCGCTTTGGAAACCTCATTGGTGTTTTGCAGTACGCTGGCAATAATGCGCTGGAGCTTTTCCATAAACACATTCACATGCTTGGACAATTCACCCAGCTCATCGTTCGTCGTTACCGGCACACGAATCGTAAGGTCGCCATCACCTTCAGCAATATTCTGAATACGATCACTGATTCCACGCACTTGATTGGCAACTATTAAGGGTAGGAAGAAGGCCGCCAACAAACTCACTGCTGTTGCGACAACAACAATTATTAGTAGTTGGCTCGAACTATTCTTCAGGTTGTGATCAATCTCTTGCGTGTATTCATCTACATATACCAAGCGCCCTTCCTGCAATTCGTCAATATAGTCTCGCAAATTCTGGAAGGCATCTGCCGCAGCGCCATAGGATTTTTGTAACGCAGCGGCCTTACTCGTTTCGTTGCTCAGGCGAGCGTTATTGATTACATCATCGGCCAGCGTTTTCCAGGCGGTATAGCGCCGCGTGAACTCTTCACGTTCCGCAGACGTAGAAGTATTGGAAAGCTCAAGCGATTGATAAACCCGATCCTGTGCTTGTTTGGCGTTATCTGCTTGCTCAGTGATGAGCGAACTGTATTGACTGGCATCAACTTGTAGCAAGGCGCGCTCAGCAGTTAATGCTTGATACAAATCGCGGTCGGCTTGAATTAATAATTGAATTTCGGGTAGGTTTACTTTGGCAATTGCCTCCGCATTTCCCCCCAGAAGGCGGCTGGTACCTATCGCATGGACACCCATGTACAAAACCAGTGTTACTAACAACAACAACGGAAGTCTTAGCTTCCAGCGCAAACTTAATCCCTCGTACCAGGACAACATGGCATACCTCATTTACTTTCAGCGAATTTAGTTCCAGCAAACTGTGCTGGCATTAAAAGTCTAGTCGTAAACCAGGAAATTGCCCTTGAATAAGGCACAGCTCAGGTATTTATACTCAGGTAAATACCGAAATTGAAGCGAACCACCATTAGGAAAAGGTTTCACATAGATATTTAATATCAAGGTAATCATCCAATCCATAGCGAGAACCTTCACGCCCCCAACCAGATTGTTTAATACCACCAAAGGGGGCCGCCGCATTGGAAATCAAACCGGTATTCACACCCACCATTCCGGTTTGTAATTGGTCACAAAGTCGCTTGATACGATTCGTATCGCGCGTATAAAAATACGCGGCCAAGCCATAATCCGAGGCGTTGGCCAATTGAATTACCTGCACTTCGGTGGCAAAAGGAATTAAACCTATCACTGGCCCAAAAATTTCTTCGCACGCGAGGCGCGCACCTTGTGTAACATCAACCAATAGCGTTGGTGCAAAGAAATTATCTTGAGCACCATGCCCTGCTGGATGGGCTTGGAAAGAGTTTTGAATAGGCGTTTGAAAAGCTATCCGCGCTCCACGCCGAACTGCATCATCCACAAACCCCTGCACCTTTTCTTTTGCGCGCAAAGAAATTAATGGCCCAACAGTTACCTCATCGTCAAAACCATTGCCCAGCTTGAGTGCCTGCATACCCGCCGTGAGTTTTTGGCAGAATAGATCGTAGACAGATTGATGAATATAAAAACGATTAGCGCAGACACAAGTCTGCCCGGCATTACGAAATTTTGCAGCAATTGCCCCTGCCACGGCCGCATCCAGATCCGCATCATCAAAAACAATAAAAGGCGCATTTCCTCCAAGCTCTAGCGTTATGCGTTTTACATCCGGTGCACATTGGGCAATTAACGTTTTACCTACCGCGGTTGATCCGGTAAAAGACAATTTACGCACGTGGGTGTTGGTTGTGAATTCCACTCCAATTGCCTGCGCGTGAGCTGAAGGTAATATGTTGATTACACCAGCAGGAATGCCAGCCTCGAGTGCAAGCTGGGCTAATGCTAACGCCGACAAGGGAGTTTCTGCCGCTGGCTTGGCAACTACCGCACAACCCGCCGCTAACGCCGGCGCAAGCTTGCGCGCGAGCATCGCGCTGGGAAAATTCCAAGGCGTAATCGCAGCAACCACACCCACCGGCTGTTTGATAACGTGAATGCGCTGGCTGTTCGCTAACGGCGGAATTACATCGCCATAAATACGTTTGGCCTCCTCCGCAAACCACTCGATGTAACTTGCCCCATAGGCAATTTCGGCTCGCGCTTCCGCAAGCGGCTTGCCTTGCTCCAGCGTGAGCAACTGCGCCAGAGCCTCTTGATTCTGCATGACTAGATCAAACCAACAACGCAATAGGCGGCTGCGCTCATTTGCCGCTTTTTCTGCCCAAGTAATTTGTGCGCGCACTGCTGCATCAATCGCGCGCGTCGCATCTGCGGGTGTTGCATTGGCAACCTGCGCGATTGGTTCACCCGTCGCCGGATTAACCACAGCGAAGGTTTTTTCATCGGCAGACAAACACCATTCGCCATCAATTAACAGCTGATTTTTAATGAATGATGAGCAAGCAACAATCATCGCAAATAAATTTCCAAAAAAATTTAGGCAGGTTTTTTCGCAATGGGTTTAACACCCACTTTGCGCACACTATTGCCGTCAACTTCCGCGATAGTCCACAACATACCGCTCCATTCAGATTTATCGCCCACGACCGGCTTGCCCCCCACCATCTCGGTAATTAGCTCACCCAATGTGACATGGGACTCGTAGCCCTTCATATCGAGACGATAGAGCATGGCGAGATCGCGCAGCTCGGCATCGCCCTGAATAATAAAGTCACCAAAGAAACTGACATCCAAGGTGCGCTTGGGCGCCTCGCTGAACAATTTACCCAGCGAAGGAAGGTCATAATCGTGACCTATGACGCACAAAATATCGCCCGCCATCAAGGTGGTGCTGCCTGACGGATGGAGAAGTTCTTTATCCCGAAATAAGGCGGCAATACGGGTATTACCCGGCATTTTTAACTCGCGCAATGCAGCACCAATACACCACTTTTCTGCACCCAGTTTGTAGATAAACATCTCCCATTGACTGGTGACATGAATCTCCAAACCAGCGCGCGATATGGGTGAAGGTGTTTCAGGAACAACGACACCTGCTTTCTTGGCAGTCCAACCGAGGGTAGTCCCCTGCACCACCAGCGATACCAACACAATAAAAAAGGCTACGTTAAAAAACAGCTGGGCATTTTCCAGGCCTGCCATCAGCGGAAAAACCGCCAAAATAACTGGTACAGCGCCACGCAACCCCACCCAGGAAATAAAAGTGCGCTCTTTAAAATTAAAACTGCGGAACGGCAAAAGACCAATAAAAATGGAGAGGGGGCGCGCAAACAAAATCATCCACAGCGACAACAACAACGCCGGTATCGCAATCGGTAATAATTGGCTGGGTGTTAACAACAACCCCAACACCAGGAACATCCCTATCTGACTCAACCAGGCCAAGCCATCAAACATGTGCAAAATACCGTGGCGATTACGAATCGGGCGATTGCCCAACAATAGTCCGCAAACATACACGGTCAAAATACCACTCCCTCCGAGAAAGCCCGAAAGAGCGAAGAGCATAATGCCCCCACTGACCGCCAGTAATGGATACAAACCATCCGCAATCGTAAGGCGATTAATCAGTTGCAATAACAACCAACCGCCCCCTAACCCCAGCGCAATACCAATTCCAAACTGTTGAACGAAACTACCCAGCACACCCCAAGTGAACCCGGTTTGCCCCGCGGCAATCATGGCAATCAGCGTAACTGTAAGGAAGACCGCCATAGGGTCGTTACTACCTGATTCAATTTCCAGAGTTGAACCGACCCGCTCGTTCAGCCCTTTTCCATTCAACAAATTAAACACCACAGCCGCATCGGTTGAGCCTACGATGGCGCCAATCAACAACCCTTCGATTAAGGACAAATCAAACAACCAGGCAGCAGCAATACCGGTCAACCCCGATGTAATCACCACACCTACCGTTGCCAACGATAATGCGGGCCAGAGCGCCACCCGGAAGGTCGCGGTGCGAGTGCGCATCCCGCCATCCAATAAGATAATTGCCAGCGCCAGGTTACTGACCAGATAGGCCGTGGAGTAATCGTTAAACACAATTCCGCCGGGGCCATCAACACCAGCGATCATGCCTACCGCGAGAAAAATAACCAGAATGGGAATACCGACGCGAGTTGAAATCGAACTTAGCAAGATACTGGCGGCAACCAAAATTGCCCCAACCAGTAAGATATTGTTGATCGTAGTAGCGTCCAAACGGCCGTCCTTTTACAAAATATCAATAAAAACAAATACTAATGAGATGGAATTGTGCCCGTAGCAACCCGTTGCTGTCAAAAAAACCAATCCTCATAACCATCAGTAAAGCTCATTATCGAGAAAAAAATAGTTGCCCTTATTTAGCGCAAATCATTGTTGTTTTCCGGCTATAATTCGCCCCATTCTCCTTTTAAAAGTCGTACTCCATGCTCAATAAAGATGCTCTGCAACAACTATCCCAACTCAAAACTTCCATTGCTGCTGCCAAAGACATAGCCCAAGGCACAGTACGTACCACCACCAAGCGTTTTGGCTTCCTGATTTTGGACGATGGTCGCGAGGCATTTATCGACCCTGACCAGATGATGCGCGTGCTGCCAGATGACCGGGTAGAAGCGGAAATCAATACCAACAGCAAAGGTCAATATGAAGCCAAATTAATCACATTGATTAAACCTGGCCTGAAAGAATTTGTTGGCCGCTACGTGAATAAAGGCACCACCGATTTCGTCGAGCCGGATGTCGCCAATTTTAATCGCTGGTTATTTATTCCCCAGCAGGAACGCAAAGGTTTTGAAGTGGGCGATTTAATCCACTGTGAAATTGCTCGTCACCCATTTACCAGTGAAGGCAAAACCCAGGTTCATATCATCAACAAACTGGGCAAGCCGGATGACACCGGGGTAGAAAGCCGCTATAGCATTGCTAAATTTCAAATGCCATTTGAATGGCAAGCACCAGCGCAAAACCAGGCGAGCAGCATTAATTGGTCGCCACTTACCTTTGATAACGGCGAACAGGATTTAACTCACCTGCCGTTCGTAACTATCGACTCCGAAAACACCCGCGATATGGATGATGCGATTTACATCGCCACTAACGAGCAAGGCTGGGAATTAATTACCGCCATTGCCGACCCCAGTAAGCATATTGATTTCGGCAGCCCACTCGAACTTGCTGCGCGCGAACGCGCCAGCACACATTACATCCTCGGCCAAACCGTCACCATGTTGCCGGTCGATTTATCGCACGATACTTATTCGTTGGTACCCGAACAAAAACGCCCCGCGGTGATTTGCCGCATGCAAATCGCGCGCGATGGCACCATTACTCATTATGAATTTGCTGAAGCGCTCATTCGCTCGCAATGCAAACTCAGTTATCAAGGCGTTTACGATGCGCTAATCGGTGATATCACCACCCTTGCTGCGCCAAGCCATGTACACGATATGCTGGTAGAACTGCAAACCTTCGCACAAGTGCGCGCCGCTTATCGCCAAGCCAATGCGTTAGTTATGGAAGAGCGCGCTGATTACGCATTTGTATTAAACGACCAGAAAAAAATTGACCACATTGAAAAGCGCGAGCGCAATATCGCCCACCGCATGATCGAAGAGGCAATGCTGGTTACCAATATTTGTGCGGGGGAATTATTTTTACAACATCCTGGCTACGGTATTTTCTCCAGCCATATCGGGTTTCGTGCCGAGCGAGTGGCCGATGCGCAAGCCCTGATACAAGAAGATCGCCCGGATTTAGCCCCCGGCGATATAACGCAACTTGAAAATTTCACTGCCCTCTTCCGCGAACTGCGCACTAATCCAACCAACAATTCAAACAGTGGACCATTGCATTCGTTATTGCAACGTATGCTACAAGCAGGCTCATTAACCTTCGACCCTATCCCGCATTTCGGTTTGGGATTTAAAGCCTATGCGATGGTGACCTCGCCAATTCGTCGCTACAACGATTTATTTAATCATCTCGCTATTAAACGTATCTTGCGCGGCGAGCCGCCGATTGACATCGACGATAAAAAGCAATTTTCGGATGCCTTACAAAACCAATTAAACACCGGCCGTCAGGCATGCCGCTTTACGGAAAGCTGGCTGGGTTGCCAATACGCCGCACAACACCTTGGCAGTTTGCATCAAGGCAGCGTTGCATTGGTTAACTCGTTTGGTTTGGGTATTAAACTGGATGATTGGGGCTTGGACGGCTACGCACTGCTTGCACCTAAAGAAGGTGAGGTAAAAGCTCAATTTGATTCACGTCGTTTAAGCCTTACCATCGAAGGAAAAACCTGGTCCCTGGACGATAAGGTTTATGTATTAGTAAAGGATGTAGATATTGAAAAACGCAAAATCGGTTTGGAAATTGTGAGCGAGGAAACCGCGCAGCGTTTAAGTGCGTGGCTTTAATCCACTAACGTCTTTCACTATCAGTAAAGGAGAAGATCTATGGCAAAACAATATTGGTTGTTCAAAGCTGAACCCCATATTTATGGCATAGATCATCTCGCTGCTGCGCCCAACAAAACCGGCCGCTGGGATGGCATTCGCAATTATCAGGCGCGCAACTTTTTGCGTGATCAGGTAAAACTCGACGATGAAGTTTTTATCTACCACAGCAGCTGCAAAAATGTCGGCATAGTCGGCACCGCCGAAGTCGTAAAAGCCGCCTACCCCGACCCTACCCAATTTAATCCCGAAAGCGATTACTACGACCCTAAATCCACACCTGAAAATCCGCGCTGGGTGTCGGTGGATATTCAACTCACCAAAGTGTTTCCACGCTTAATTCCCCTGGCAGAAATTAAAGCGCAATCGGAATTGGAAGGTATGGTGTTGGTAAAGCAGAGCCGATTGTCTACGCAACCGGTGACGGGGGATGAGTGGGAGACAATTCTTCAACTTGCTGAAATTAAAAGATAAATTTTCGGACTCGGTATTTTGGCAGTGTCGGTTACTCTTACAGGACAAAATGTCCAGATTCGAACACCCAAGGGTATGCCTCTGTTTTCATTAATGTTTTTAAAAAAATAGCCAGATGGCACCTAAATTGCTATATTGACACTTAATATTGTGTCATTACCCAGACGAACAGCCTTTCGGGAAAAGTATTTCCCCCAGGAGAAAGTAAACGTGAAGAAATTGATTTCGACAATACTAATGTCCCTTTCTATCGGAGCAGGTAGCTATGCAAATGCTTACGTCATTCAGGCTGGCGGGTTCGCTGGTACTAATGTAGGCATTGAGGATACATTGCTCGGTCAGGCAACCGGTTTGGCAAACAGCAATCCGGTAACAGAGACGAATTGGGTAAACAGCATACTTAACCCGGACACTACCTTTGTAATCAAAGATGACAAGGTCAACTATTTCGCTACTGAATCTGTGAATGTTTTCGCGTTTCAGCTTCAAGCAACGCCGGGTTATTTCCTCATCAAAAATGCTCGGTGGTGGGCACTTTATGAAAACAATGCCAGTGCCGATTGGGCGGTGGTGGACTTTTCGAAGCTTAATGCAGGGTTTAAGTTGCCTGATCTCAAATCTATGACGATTAGCCATGTCACCGAGTTTGGAAAATATACTTACACAGAAGTATCTGAACCCTCCGGGTTGCTAATAACACTTCTAGGCCTGCTCGGAATAGGAATAGCTCGACGCAGAGCAAATCACTCATGAAGAAAAGCCAGCGAAAGCTGGCTTTTTATTACTCATCCGCCATCCGATCCTGTGCCTTACTCACACCAGTTTCAGGCTCATCCATTTCATCCGCAGGATCAACACCTGAGTCATCACCATCTTCTTCGTCTTCTTCCGGCTCTAACGTTTCGCCATTCATTTGGCTTTGCTCAATCAAGATAGCTTCCGGAGTTTGAATCCCAATGTGGTAGGCAGCAAAACCGGGGAGCACTACTTGATCCAGCGCCATGCCGATAACGCGGCCCTGATATGGGGATTTGATGGTAGTACGGGCGTTGGTGATTGGGTCTGTGACTGTGCCCAATAAATCACCTTCCTTAACACGTTGCCCCAGCGTTGCCTTGCTAAATAAAATTCCGCTTTGGTTAGCGCGCACCCAGGTCGAGCGGTAATACACAGGCGCAATTCGATTCCACCGTTTTTGTTTGCCGTACATTCCCGTTTTTGCGAGCAATGTATTAATGGCGGTAACGCCCTCTTCCACCACTTCACTTTGCATGGCCATTGGCTCACCCGCTTCCAATGTCTCAGCAGGAATTCCAGCACGCACAGCAGCCGCGCGCAAGG